>OAVG01000177.1_pt1 | contig 52941 bp, 37 predicted proteins | sample 1495271 | NCBI WGS metagenome assembly OAVG01 (sample SAMEA2580077, study PRJEB22360) | human gut metagenome | biome: human gut; feature: human-associated habitat; material: faeces | place: Denmark | collected 2008/2010 | reverse complement strand
CGGATAGGCATCCCGCACAGCCCGCTCGATCAGATCACCGTCCACCATGGCGGCTACAGCCTGCCGGTAACTGTCCGGATCGGCAAACTTGAAATCTTCCCGCTCCCTTCCTTCCGATATGGATGCAGTGAGTATATTGTAGAATTCATTCTCCTCATAGTATGAGTACCAGGTGCCGTTCATTTTGTAATAGTTATAGCTGTCATCTGTGCATTCCGGCAGCGGCAGAAGGTCGTCCGGTGTATGTGTAGCAAGGAGTGTGGCGGCATCACAGCACAGATAAGTGTAGGAGATCTCCTGCACGGCCCCTTCCTGTTTCTCCGAAAATCCCGGATTTGCCCAGGTGGTATCCACATAGTAATAATTCTCTCCTATCTTCACCAGATTCCATGCATGTTCCTCATCATTTGGCGCTGCTTTTCCGGTGACCAGCGTACAGAAAATTCCCATCTTTCCCAAAAGGTACTGGGTCGCTTTGGAAAATCCGGCACATACCGTGACCTGGTTTAAGAAGACGCTCTGAATATTCTGGTTGTTTGGGCAGGACTGGTCATATGCTGTATTCTGGCTCAAAAATTCGTAAATATACTTGATTTTCCCATATGTATCCGCATCTGCCGGTACCTGTGCGATCCACTGGTCTGCTGCCGCCTCAATGCCGGCTTTTGTGGATTCTATCTCTGCCTTATCTATATTGTACACAAGCTGCAGATCCACACTGCCGGCCGCCTCCGCGCTGCCGTCTCCCTGGAAGGTGTAGGACTGCTGGTCCAGCCAGAAAAATTCCGGATGGTCCACGAACACCATATTGTTGACCCGGTTGATATCTGCCTCCGTACAGGCATCCACAGTGACGATATCCTTATATTCCAGAATCCCGTTCAAAAGCTGTCGGTATAACTTCTGCTGGTCCTCTGTCAGGCTCTCATAACCATAGGGTATGTATTCGCCGTTTATATACTGAAGGGCATCCGCCTCCGCAATTTTCTCCTTCTCCGGCTCAAAGACCTGATAGATCTTCTTTTGTACGGATTCGGTCACACTTTCTTTTGTCTCCGCCTCCGTCTCTATCCCCCTGCCGCAGCCGGAAAACAGAAAGGAGACCAGGAGCGTCCCGCACAGAAGCAGGCTGTATACTCTTTTTCTCATAGGCATCTTCTCCTAGTCAAACCAATTCTTATGTTTAAAATACAAAATCTCTATGATAACGATCAGAAGCACCACACCGATAATGATAAAATAGCTGCCTTTATAGTAAAGCTCCGGCATATTCACAAAGTTCATGCCATACCAGCCGGTGATCAGCGTCAGGGGCATGAAAATAGTGGTGACGACGGTGAGGAACTGCATGATCTTGTTCTGCCGCTCCGCAGTTCTGGCCTGATACATTTCCCGGATCTGAAGGGTATATTCCCGCAGGTTTCTGGTGTTGTCCGCAAGGCGCTCTATTCTTTTTGCCATTACTCGGAAAAGGCGGCAGTCCTCCTCCCCGAGAAATCCCGTATAATTTTCCTCCAGCATTTCACAGAAGTCCGCAAGCTGGTCATAGTAGGTGTTCATGCGCAGAAGCTCCCTGCGCACAGTCAGCATCCTTGCCGGACAGTCCTTGATCTCCCGACGGAACAGCCCGTCCTCCAAGTCTGTCATCCTGAGTTCATACGCCTGGAGAAAACGGACATCATCTTCTAACAGGCGCTCCATAAATTCAAAGAGAAAATGCGCCACATAACTCTGCTCCTGGAACCGGATTTCCTCCATCTCTTTTACTATATGGGCCACAAATCCGGATTCGTCCACAAACAACAGCTTCTCCCTATCCATATAATACCCGAAGGAGATGGGTTTTTCCAGAAGTTTTTCTTTCTGGGGCACGGAAAAAGTTCCCACTACGCAGTCCTTCTGCAGCTCCGCCTTGCAGAAATGCACGTGCTCCAGGCTTCTTAAAAGCAGGCGCCCCGGACTGCTGTCCCCGTATTTTCTTTTGTAGGATTCCACTGTCAGTATCTCAATAAGGCAGTCTCCGGGAGCCAGAATTTCCTTTTCCCCGAGGCCTGACATTTTCTTATTCAAACGATATCTCATTAGGCCCTCCCGTATCGGCGCTGTTCCCTGCGGCCAAACCGGCCTGCTACAGCCTTACCTTTGTACCTTTTGTATCACGTTTTGCCAGCTTCAGCCGGTTCAGTGCCACACTCTTCTCCTTGTAGGTAACGGTATACTCTGTGCGGCCTTCCAGCAGGTAAGCGTGCTCCACCTCATCGTCCCCGGCAAGGCGAATACCGCGCACGCCGATGGCTGTTTTCTTCTTATCCGGAACCTCTTCCTTCAGAAAGCGCAGAAAAATGCCGTTCTTTGTCTGCAGCACCACATATTCCATGGGGTCGGCGATCTGTACCAGTACCAACTGGTCGCCTTCCGCCAGCTTTGTGGCTGCTATGGTCCGCTTGGACACATCAAATTCTGTTCCTGTCACCTGTTTCAGCATACCTGTCTTCGTGGCAAAGAACAGCATGGAATCTTTAATTCCGGAGAGGCTGGATACAAATACCATCTGCTCCGCAGAGCTGTCATAGTTGCTCACATTGTCAATGGGTGTGCCTTTATCTCTGAATTTTCCGTAGGGCAGGTCCAGCACCTTGATGGTATGCATTCTGCCGGAATCTGTAAACACACAGATCTTGTCCGTGTTCATACAGGAGAAAATATATTTATTCTCACTGTCCGCAGTCTCCTTATTCCGTTCATAGGCTGCCTTGTCGATGGTCCTGGCATACCCGAAACGATCCATGAGAAAGACAACTTCCATCTCTTCTATTTTCTTTTCCTCGTACACAGCTTCTGCTGCGTTTTCAATGGCAGTGAGACGCTTCTTTCCGAATTCTTTTTTCACGGCTCTGAGCTCGTCGATGATAACAGCTGCCATGGAGTCATAGTTGTTTAAGATATCCTCGTAGCGGGCAATATTTTTCAGCGTGGTCTCATGCTCTGCCATAAGTGCCTCCACTTCCAGGCCGATAAGCTTATAGAGACGCATATCCAGAATAGCAGCCGCCTGTCTTTCCGTAAACCGCAGCTTTCCTGCCTGCCGCTCGCTTGTCTTTGTCTTAAAGCGTATCCCCTCTGTGATACCGCTGACCAGGCAGTTTTTCACCTGTTCTCTGTTCTTGCTTCCCCTGAGGATCTCAATGATCAGGTCTATGACATCACAGGCCTTTATGAGACCTTCCTGTATCTCCTGTTTTTCCCGCTCTTTTGCAAGGAGTGTCTGATACTTTCTGGTAGCCACCTCGAACTGGAAATCCACATGGTACTCAATGACCTGTTTCAGACTTAAGATCTCAGGCCTTCCGTCCGCAACGGCAAGCATATTTACGCCGAAAGTGTCCTCCAGCCTTGTCTTCTTGTACAGCATGTTGGTCAGGTTCTCCACATCCGCGCCCTTTTTCAGTTCCAGCACAATGCGGATTCCCTCTTTTGAAGACTGGTTGGAGATATCCACAATATCCGTGGTCTTTTTTGTCTCCACAAGGGTTGCCACATCGTTCAGGAATTTGCCGATGTTGGCGCCGATCATGGTGTATGGGATCTCTGTGATGACCAGAAGGGTTCTTCCTGCTTTTCCCTTCTCCACCTCCACCTTGCCGCGGAGCTTGATCTTGCCGCTCCCGCTCTCATAGATGGCGGGAAGGTCATCCTTGTTGACCACGATTCCGCCTGTGGGGAAATCAGGGCCTTTGATGTATTTCATCAGCCCCTGCGTGGTGATGGTGTTATCCTTCATATAGGCGATGACACCGTCAATGACTTCGTTTAAGTTGTGGGGAGGAATACTGGTCGCCATACCTACGGCGATGCCGTCCGCTCCGTTTAACAACAGGTTCGGGACCTTCACGGGAAGCACTGCAGGCTCTTTTTCCGTCTCATCAAAGTTGGGAACAAAATCCACCACATTCTTGTCAAGGTCTGCCAGATATACCTCCTGGGTTATTTTCTCCAGACGGGCCTCTGTGTACCTCATGGCAGCCGCCCCGTCCCCTTCTATGGAGCCGAAGTTGCCGTGGCCGTCCACCAGGGTCTGGCCTTTTTTAAACTCCTGGGCCATGACCACCAGGGATTCATAGATTGAACTGTCTCCGTGGGGATGGTATTTACCCATGGTATCGCCTACGATACGGGCACATTTCCTGTATGGCCTGTCATAGCGGATCCCCAGCTCATACATATCGTAAAGGGTTCTCCTCTGCACCGGCTTTAAGCCGTCCCGCACATCCGGAAGGGCGCGGGCGACGATAACACTCATGGCATAGTCAATATAAGACTTCTGCATGATCTCCGAATATTCTGTTCTGATAATATTATCCTGTACGTTCGCCATTTTGCTCCTCCTATATGTCTAATTCCGCATCCTGGGCGTGCTCGTAGATGAATGCTTTCCGGGGAGGCACTTCCGTTCCCATCAGTACCTCTGTCACGTCGGATGCCATACGCGCATCCTCGATCTCCACCAGCTTCAAAAGCCTGGTCTCCGGGTTCAGGGTTGTCTCCCAGAGCTGCTGCGCGTCCATCTCACCGAGACCTTTGTACCGCTGCAGGGTGAAGGGGCCTTTGTGCCTTTTTCTGTAACGTTCCAGAGCCTTGTCGTCATAGAGGTATTCCTCTTTCCCTTTTGCGGGCATGGCTTTATAGAGGGGCGGCATGGCAATGTACACGTGTCCCTCATAGATCAGTTCCGGCATGAACCGGTAGAACAAAGTCAGAAGCAGGGTGGAAATGTGGGCACCGTCCACGTCGGCATCGGCCATGATGATGATCTTATCATAGCGCAGCTTGCTGATGTCAAAGTCATTGCCGTATCCCTCGGAAAATCCGCAGCCGAAGGCATTGATCATGGTTTTGATCTCCGCATTTGCCAGCACCTTGTCAATGGTGGCTTTCTCCACGTTGAGGATCTTACCGCGGATGGGAAGGATGGCCTGGAAGCTTCTGTCCCTGGCTGTCTTGGCACTTCCCCCGGCGGAATCTCCCTCCACAATGAAGATTTCACACAGAGAAGGGTCTCTTTTTTCACAGTTTGCCAGCTTGCCGTTGGAGTCAAAGGAGTATTTCTGCCTGGTCAGCAGATTGGTCTTGGCCTTCTCCTCCGTCTTTCTGATCTTTGCGGACTTCTCCGCGCAGGACAGAATGTTCTTCAGGGTGTCCAGATTTCTGTCCATAAATAAGACAACTTCTTCCCCTGTCACTTTTCCTGTGGCTTTGGCCGCGTCCTGGTTGTCCAGCTTAGTCTTGGTCTGTCCCTCAAACCGGGGAGAGGGATGCTTGATGGACACCACCGCCGTCATTCCATTTCGGATGTCCGCCCCTGTGAAGTTGGGGTCTTTTTCCTTCAAGACACCGAGTTCCCTGGCATAGTTGTTCATCACCGAAGTGAATGTGGTCTTAAAACCGGTCAGATGGGTGCCGCCCTCTGCATTGTAGATGTTGTTGCAGAAGCCCAGCACATTTTCCCGAAATTCATTGATATACTGGAAGGCAACCTCCACGGTGATGCCCTCGGATTCTCCCTTAAAATAGACAGGCTCATGGAGGATCTCACATTTTTTGTTCAGATCCTTGATAAAGCCCACGATACCTTCCGGCTCATGGAAGGTGATGCTCTCCGGTTCGTCCCCTCTCTTATCCTCAAATACAATGGTCAGCTCAGGATTCAGATAGGCAGTCTCGTGAAGACGGCTCTTCACCTCCGTGGCAGAGAATCGTGTCTTCTCGAAAATCTCCGCATCCGGCAGGAAATTCACCAGCGTACCTGTGGCTTTTGTCCTTCCGAGCTTCGGAAGCAGGCCCTCCTCCAGCTCAATGGTGGGGATTCCCCGCTCATAGTGGTCGTGATGGATATACCCCTCCCGGCTGATCTTGATATCCAGATATGTGGACAGAGCGTTGACCACAGAGGAGCCGACACCATGAAGGCCTCCGCTTGTCTTATACGCGGAGTCATCAAACTTTCCGCCTGCATGCAGTGTGGTGAATACAAGCCTCTCGGCTGACATCCCCTTTTCATGCATGCCCACAGGGATTCCACGTCCGTTATCCTCCACAGTGGCAGAGCCGTCCCGCTCCAGCGTCACGCGGATATCCGTACAGAATCCGGCCAGATGCTCATCCACCGCGTTGTCTACAATCTCATAAATCAAATGGTTCAAACCCTTCCGGGAAACACTGCCGATATACATACCGGGCCGTTTCCTTACAGCCTCCAGTCCCTCCAGAACTGTGATGCTGCTGGCATCATAGGTTGTTTTTTTTGCCATTCCTGTTCGTCCTTTCTATTTCAGTATACTCTCAATCGCTTTTGCAGCACCGTCATTCTCATTGGTGTCTGTCACTGCGCTGCTGATCTCCTTCACTCTGCTGCAGGCATTGCCCATAGCCACAGAGTATCCGGCATTTAAAAGCATTTCATAATCATTATTGCTGTCACCGACTGCCATGATTTCTTCCTGTCTGACCCCGATCATGTCGGCCAGCTTTACAATGGCATTCCATTTGCTCCATCTTCCGTGCACCACTTCTATATTATTGGGGATGACGGAAATGGGATGTACACCGGGGAGCATATCTATTTCCCTTATCAGCTTATCCTTTTCTTCCATTTTGGATACTAAAATATGTACCTTTCCCACACGGATTCCATCCTCTGCAAGAAGCTGCCTGTAGTCTGCTGTCATTTTGTTGGTGGCAAGAAGCTGGTCGCAGTATTCAACCGGAAGGCCGCACCTTCTTATAACTTCCTGCCCCTTTACATCCATATAGGCATCCTGTCCCGCATAGATTTCCACATATGTATCATACTGTGCCGCAAGCTCGTAGATCTTCCTGACATTGTCCATATCCATTTCATGAAAATACAGGACATCTCCTGTCCTGCCGTCGGTGATAACGGAGCCGTTACCGTTTATGAAATAGGAAATCTCCCTGAAATCTTTTAAAACAAACCGGGCATTGCGATAGGAGCGGCCCGTTGTGGGCACGATCAGGTATCCTTTTCTTCCCGCTTCCTCCACAGCTTCCCTGGTCCTCTCTGAGATGGTGCAGTCGTCCCGAAGAAGCGTACCGTCCAGGTCAATGGCTATCATTTTTAAATCTTTTCTCATCTTGGTTCTCCTGTTATTTGTTCGGATTCATTCGGCGGCTTTTCACACAGCCAAATACATACGCAGACAGCAGCCCGCAGCAGATGCCGATGACAATGCCCGCCATTACATCTGTAGGGAAATGCACATACAGGTACAGGCGTGAAAAGGCGATCAGGGCAGCCAGCACATAGGCGCAGATGCCGGCCTTTTTATTGCCCGTAAACAGCGCTGTGGCCGCGGCAAAGGAGGCCTGCGTGTGACCTGACGGAAAGGAATAGTCCTTCGGCACCCGGATCAGCAGCTCCACGGTGTCGTTGATCCAGCAGGGACGCTGCCTGGCCACCAGCGGCTTTAATATAATATTTCCAAACAAAGCGGATAATATCAGCGCCCCCAGCACAAGAACGCCATACTTTCTGTATTTCTTCACACAGAGCAGCACCAGACCAAGTACGATCCAGAACCATCCTGCGTTTCCAAGGGATGTGATAAATACTAAAATTTTGTCCAGCAGAGGGGTATGTATCTGCTGCAAAGCATCCAATATCGTAAATTCCCAACCCATATCTTTTTCCTTTCTGTTTCGGATTCGTCCTATATCATAACTTATTTTGGGGATTTTTTCAAATCTATTCTGTAATTCGGTAAATATGTGGGGTGACGGCAAAAAACCTCCGGCTCCCGGGATGGGAGCAGAGGTTCTTATCATCGGAATGTTGTTCGCTGCAGCAAAAGGCCGCTGTAGGATACAACATACTATTTTTTCACCCTGCAGAAGGTGTGCTTCTCTTTTTTAATTCTTCCTGAATATATGGCAATTCTTTATCCAATTTATAAAATTGTAATGCCAATACAGCCAGAAAATACAAAGCCGCCGGTACCACGGTAAACAAAAGGATCACGGAATTTACTGCCGAACTGCTTTGTACCACCGCAGTGCCGTCATAACCGCCCAGTGCTGTGACAAGTCCTAACATGCCGCTTGCCAAACCGGTTCCGACTTTACTGCAAAAACCCGATACACAAGTATAAATCCCTTCTCCTCTAACCCCGTTTTTATACTCACCATAATCCATACAATTGATAATTACATTTGAGGTAAGAATAAAAATGGGCATAAAAGATATAGAAAAGAATAATGCCGAAACCAATAACAGCGGCATACTTGTCACCCCTAATAACGGCAGCAGTTTTCCAACGGCACCAATCAGTAATGCAGCCGCCATCAAATTCTTCATTCCTATCTTCTTTGACAGCATAGGATAAAAAGCGATCGTCAATGGACCCGCAATGGATGTCACCGAAACAAGTGACATCATGGAAATATCCCCCACAACATACTTAAAATAGTAAGTTTGTGAATTCGCGACGATATTAGATGCAATATTTGTCATCAAAAGTGCCAATCCAAAAAACATCAGATAACGATTGCTAAATAACAGTTTTGCACTCTGTACAATTGTAAGTTTCTTTGATTTATCTTTCATTACAGTTTCAGCAGTACCATCCACTTCCGGAATAAGAAAAATTCGGATAAAGGATAAAACAATTGCAGGAATACAGATCATAGCAGCGATCGTTCTCCAGCCGGATGCCGTTTTTCCGATTTTATCGATTAATAAAGGAAGTAAAACGCTTAACACCACAGATGAAAATGCTGAGATCATTCCTGTCAATGCTCCGACAGACACCTGGTCCTCTTTATCTGTCACTGCCCTTGCAAGATATACGGTTCCTGCACAGGAATACAATGTCTGAAAAATCGAAAAAACCATTGTATATAAAATAAACACAAGAATTGCCGTTCCAACTGTTCCGATATTCGGAATGGAAAACAATATAAGCGTTGCGATCGCATAGAACGCAAAGGTGATATCATATGGTCTTGCCTTTCCCCATCTTGTATTTGTCCTATCAATCAAATACCCAGCCAAAATATCGGTCACTCCATCAAAAATCTTTGATAAAAGCAGCAGAAGGCCCACAAGTCCGGATGGCAGTCCTAAAACATCTGTTGAAAAATATGTAATATATCCAAGAAGAATCAGTACACATGCTGATCCGATCAGAGGCGCTGACCAAACAAAATAGAATAATTTTGAACGTTTACCCTTTTTATTCCTGATTGTAATCATTTGTTTTCCTTCTTTCCCACATAAAGAGTCGTATGTAATTCTGCATTCACATTCCCTCCAACCCATATGTCGATGACTGTTTCATCCTGAACATAGGCTTTTTTGCTGCTGCTGTAATAACGCAAATCATCTGCTGTCAATTTCAATGCAATTGTTCTGGTTTCACCCGGCATCAAATCTATCTTCGTAAATCCCTTCAACAGTCTCTTTGGTCTGGTGTCACTTCCATATCTCTGGTGGATATAGAGCTGCGCAATTTCAGCCCCTGCCCGGCTTCCTGTATTGGAAAGATTGAATCGCACAACAGCCTCTTCCCCTAACTGGATCTTCTCTTTTTCCAATACAAGATCGCTGTATTCAAATGTTGTATAACTCAGTCCATATCCAAACGGATATAAGGGAGTTCCCTCTTCATTCCAATACCTGGAATAAGGTTTTGGCTGATCTTCCGCTGGCTGATGTGTGAGATTTTCTGCATAGAATTTCGGACACTGTCCGGCACTTCTCGGAACTGTGATCGGTAATTTTGCACTTGGATTTACGTCTCCGAAGAGAATATTAGCAACTGCATTGCCGCCTTCCCATCCCGGCTGAAAAGCTTCTACAATGGCATCTATATGCTCATCGGCCCATGTAAGTGAAAGCGGTCGTCCGCCCAGGAGCACAAGTACAATCTGCTTTCCTGTTTCGTATACTTTCTCAAGAAGTTCCTGCTGTCTGCCGGGTAAATCAAGGGTTGTTCTCGATGCAGCTTCCCCTGACATATTGACTGCTTCTCCCAGCACCATGACAACCGTATCCACCTGTTTTGCCGCCTCAACTGCTTCTACAATTGCAAGTTCCGCTTCCTCATCCGTCTGCTTTTCTTTTTCCTTTTTGCCGCAAAAATCAGGAAGAATCTGAGAGACCATACTCGGAATATCTCTTTTTAACCATGCTCCCGGTCTGTAAATAATCTCTGCATCAGGAATCTTATTACGGATTCCCTCTAATACGGTTACTGCCTGCGGCACATTAGACATTCCGAGAATTCCTTCTGTGTCATCTTTTGCATCCGCAATTGGTCCGATCACAGCCAGTTTCTTAATATCTTTTGATAAAGGAAGAATGGATTCTCTGTTTTTAAGCAGTACAATACTCTGTTCTGCACTCCATAGAGCTTTTTTTCTATGTTCCCTTTCATCTTCCTCTGATTCTATGTCAGTGTACGGATGTTCAAATAATCCAAGTTCAAACTTAGTTTTCAGAATACGCCTTACCGCATCATCAATCTGCTCCTCTTTTATTTTTCCTTCACGGACAAGTTTGGCCAGAAACTGGACATATTGAAAGCTCCCCATATCCATGTCTACATGCGCATCCATTGAGCGCAAAACAGCGTCTTCTCCGTCTTTTGTCAGTCCCTGAGTGATAAGGCTTCCGATGGTTCCTGCGTCTGTCACCACGAACCCATTAAACCCCCATTCCTCTCTTAATACCTCATTTAAAAGAAAGTGATTGATCGTTGCGGGAACATTGTTCAAATCCATATAGGCGGTCATTACCGTCTCTGCGCCTGCTTTTAATCCTGCTTCAAATGTAGGGAAATACACATTGCGAAGCTCTGCTTCCGATAAAATGACCTGGTCGTAGTCTCTTCCTCCCATGCAGGCACCATACCCGGCAAAATGCTTGACACATGTCATCAGGGAATCTTGTGCGTTTAATGATTCACCGTGAAAACCCTGAATTTGTGCCTCTACAAGCTTTGATGCAAGGCAGGGATCTTCCCCCATGGTTTCCCCCACTCTTCCCCATCTGGTGTCTCTTGCAATGTCAGCGTTCGGGAAAAAGGTCCAGTGGATTCCATCTCTTCTGGCTTCCTCTGCTGCAGCACGCTGGCTTTCCCGAAGCACTTTGGGGTCCCATGAAGCAGCCATTGCCAACGGAATGGGGAATCCCGTTCTATATCCGTGGACTACATCCGAACCATATAAAATGGGAATCCCACATGGGCTTTCTTCTACTGCGATTTTCTGAATGGCATTTCTTTTTTCTTTATTTAGCAGGTATAACATAGAACCTGCAAGCCCCTTACGCGCCATATCTTCGGGGTCCGGTCCTCCGAATTCTTTCATCTGCTCCAATCCCCATACCTGGTTCATCTGTCCAATCTTATCCATCAAATTCATCTGTGCCAACAAGTTTTCCGTTCGTTCTTCTATTGAAAGCTCCGGATTGAGATATGTTTTATCCTGTAACATGGTTATTTCCTCCTGATCTCTGCCTGTCCACGGCCACATAATTTTTATTTATTTAAATCCTGCACTATCTGCATCAGCTGCTCCCTTGTCATTCCGCCGAAACTTTCCAGTATCCCCAGGGGCATTTCCAGAAACATTCTCTGCTGCATTTTCGCCGCACCTTCTCCCAACACGTCAAAGGTGCTTTCTTCCTCTCCCTTCGACATGGGAAGCATCAGCTGCTCCAATACAGCACGTCCCTTTGCTGTTTTTAACAGGCTGCCGACATTTGACTCCAAGGTGTAATGGTATGGCAGCTCTGCACTGCTGTCCACATGAACAATTTCTCTTAATCGGATATCTCTGCTTGAGGCACCGATCTCAATGGCAAAATCGCCGCTTTCCACATACCAGTCATGAATTTTTGTTTCATAGTAAGCAAAACTTCTCTTATCCAAAAGAAACTCTACCTGTTTTTCCTGATTCGGATTCAAGTCAGTCTTTACAAAACCTTTTAATTCTCTCACCGGTCTGTCCACACTGCTTTCCAAATCTCTGACATAAAGCTGTACGACTTCCTTTCCGTAAACAGAACCGGTATTTTTTATTTTACATGTAACCCGCACAGTTTCTGTATCTGACAAAGTCGATTTTTCGACCTTTAAGTCGCTGTACGCAAAATCTGTATAAGAACATCCGTGTCCAAACGGGAACTGCACATCCATTTCTTTTTTGTCATAATAACGATATCCCATATAAATCCGCTCACAGTAATCAGCGATACCGTCCGGTCCCGGGAAATTCAGATAAGCCGGGGTATCCGGCAATTTTTTTGCCCATGTCTCTGCCAGCTTTCCGCTCGGATTGTCCTGTCCATATAGCAAACGGACCGCTGCGGCTCCAACCTGCTGTCCTCCCAGATGCATACACAACACCGCTTTCACTTTTTTAAGCCACGGCAGATGCATAGGGGAACCGCCATGCAGTACAACAACCAGATTCTTCTGTACTTCTGAAATTTCTTCGATCAGTCTGTTCTGATTGTCAGGGAGCTGATCATGTTCCCTGTCAAAGCCTTCCGATTCAAAGGAATCCGGCAATCCGGCAAATACAACTGCAACATCTGCCTGTTTTGCTGCCTTTACAGCCTCCTGTACCAATTCCTCATCTGCTGATTCCGTTTCTGCGTGATATCCTTTTGCATAGGCAACGCAATATTTTTTCGCTGCCTCTAATGCACTTGTCACACGGTTCGCATTAATATGGCTGCTGCCGCTTCCCTGATAACGTGGTTTCTCCGCAAACGCGCCGATAAATACAGCCTTTTTTTCAGTACTGATCGGCAATACTTTTTCGTCACACGAATCATTTTTCAGCAGTACCGCACACTGAACAGCCAGTTCTTCGCTTAATTTTGCTAATTCCTCTCTATCAATACCGGTATTTTCCTGTTTCTGTTCCTGATAGTCGAAAATGAACTGCAAGACATCAGCGACAATAGCATCCACTTCCGATTTCGTCACCTTACCGCTCTCCAAAGCGGCTTTTAATGCTGCCTCATGGGTACCATATCCTCCCGGCATAACCAGATTCAACCCTGCCCGGATGCCCTTTACCACATCCTTTGCAGCGCCCCAGTCTGTGACAACAAAACCATCAAATCCCCACTTTTTACGAAGAATATCTGTCAACAGCATTTTGTTTTCTGAACAGAATTCTCCGTTGACCGCATTGTAAGCACACATTACACTGCGTGTTTTTCCTTCTTTTACAGCCATCTCAAAAGCCGGAAGATAGATCTCATGCAGGGTTCGTTCGTCCATATTGGAAGAACCATTCATACGCATGGTTTCCTGGTTATTAGCCGCAAAATGCTTTACACAGGCTGCGACGCCCTGCTTCTGCAGGCTCCTGATATAAGCACCCGCCAGTTTTCCCGCCAGATAAGGATCCTCACTGAAATATTCAAAGTTTCTTCCGCACAGGGGACTTCTCTTCATATTCAGTCCCGGTCCGAGAAGCATACCCACATCCTCTGCCTGACATTCTCTTCCCAATGCCTCTCCAAGCTGTTCCAGAACATTTTCATCAAAACCGGAGGCCAATGCCGATGCACTCGGATAACAAACCGTCTTAATACTTTCGTGAATTCCCATATGGTCACTTTCGCCCTCCTGTTTGCGAAGACCATGAGGGCCGTCGCACATCATCACGGATGGGATCCCGAGTCTCTCTACTTTTTCCGTGTGCCAGAAATCAGCACCGGAACAAAGTGCGATTTTCTCATCTAACGTCAGCATATTCAACATTTCTTCCACTTTTTTCCTCATAATTTTTTCCTCCTGCATGTTTTCCTAATCACTCTTTCTGCCCGGATAGGACTGATACCTGGATTATAGCAAAAGAAATTTCTTTTTTGTGTTCGTTTAATTGTATATTTTTATTGTAATGTATGTTTTTTAGATATATTATAGAGTAGAGGATTTATGTATATGGAGGTATATAATTGAAGAATATAAATGACACCTATATTAAACTGCAGACAAATAACACCCTTCTCTCTCACAAACTTAAACACTTCTCTACCACCGCTGAGTATATTGACACAAACGTCAATATTCTCGGCTCCAAAACCATAAACCAAACATTTCAGAATGAATTTATTGTGAATTACGCGGATTTTCAAACATCAGGCATCATAAACGGCTCCATAGATATGGGAAAAATATACGAAACAGCCATTCAAAAACATGGTGGATTTGAAATGATTTACGTTGTAAAAGGTACATCCTTAAATCAAATCAATCATACGAATTATCAGTTACAAAAAAATGATATTATGATCATGAACCCCAATTGTAAAAGCGGTATGATATCCTCCTCTGATTCAATCATCATAATTTTAACGGTTACCTCTGAGTTCTTAACTTACTTTTATAATCAAAACCACCGGTTTACCATGCTTCCGAAAATATTTCAGGACTTTTTTCTTTCGTGTTATAGAAACAGTGAATATAAAAATTCAGACTATTTTATTTTTTCAAATCAGGGTGAATCAGGGGAAACCCCTGAAGTCTCCGATCATTTTCATCAGATCAATGAGGAATTGCGGAAAAAAAAGCCCGGATACGAATCTATCGTATACGGACTTTTCTGCCGTCTTCTTTTTTCTATTACGGATTCATCCTATAAAGCGGAACAACACCAAATCGTTCCGCAATCCATGGAAGATTTAACAAAAAACATAAAACAGTATCTGGATACCCACCGATATAAGATAAGCGGTTCTGAGCTGTCTGCTGTTTTTCACTTTCACAAAGATTATTTATCAAAAGTGTTTCAGGCAAAAATGAATCAGACAATCAAAAAATATAACCAGGCTGTCTGTATGGAAGAAGCATATAACTTATTATGTAATTCTCAGTTGACCATAAGCGAAATCGCAGATGCAATAAATTATTCCAGCAGATCACAATTTTATGCTGCCTTTGAAAGTACGTTTGGGATGAAGCCTTCTTCTTTAAGATGATGACCGGGCAGGTACGGCCTGCCCGGTTAAAGTTATCCTTATAGCATTTTAAAACCTTTTAGTACCTGACTCAGATAAATATTGAAAGGTTTCCATTCTTTGTAAAAACTCTACCGCAGGCTGAATAAGGAATGTGCCTTACGTTAATACTGAAACCTTATACGCGTTTGAGCATATAAAAACTTGCTTGTACTTAGTGAGTAAACAGATAGAATGAAGACAGTTGTGACACAATCTCAATAGCCTGGAAAATTTACCATAATAGCTAAAATAGGTCTAATTATATACAATCTACAGTGATCACTTATCATTTTTCGTTCTTTTTTAAACGAATCATTTAAAAAAATCTCATAAATCAAAAATTGGAATTTAATACTATATGGTGGTAAAAATCATATACATACGCTCATTTCCGATAGAAAACTTATATCTTGTTTATAAACTAATCTTCTTTTTGATTTGTATTTTGAGTTTCCAAATTTTTACAGTATTCTTTCATACAATCAGGCACATCTGGTTCGTAAACATGAATAATCGATGAACTTTTTGTAGATGTCAGTGCAGTTTTAATAATTTTTTCAACTAAAATATCCATTTTTTTATTTATCATAATATTTTCACTCCTTTTTATAAGATAATGATATAATTATATAAGATTTTGTCTTGAAATAGCGTATATACATTATGTAATTTAACCTTACTAGTCATATAGCAAAATTATGTGTGCTCTTAACCCATGTCTATAATATCGTTATTAGTCTCTTGTTCTTATAATCATTCTATTAACATCTTTTAATGATAATGTACTAAATACTTCTATAGAACAAGCCAAGAATATAATATCTTTCACCTGTCTGTCTTGTATTATTAGTTCTGTCAACATTATAAAAAATAAAATGATTATTGAATTTCTTTTTCTCCGTCTTATTTCCGACTTATCCGAAATCGGGTGTTTTTCAGTACAATATGGCGCATATTCATATAATAAAAAAACATAAAACACAAAACAAATTACCATCAAAAAATCCGGAAACTTTACCAGCTTTCCAAATAAGATAGAACCGTAAATAATTGAAATCATAGTTAGACTGCATCCCAACTTGTTTTACAATGCCGACCTCCTGCTTGGCTACGAAGCCCACTAAACACAAGTAAGACCACAACTGTCTCCGTCAAGTATCCACTACACAATCCCAGCAATAAAAAAAATAAAGTCTTACCCCAAGTAGCTCCTATCACCTCCAATCCATATATCAATATATCAACATTATAATTTTTTCTATCCGAATGACTCAATAACCAATTTGCAATTTTCTTATACATAATTGCTCCGTACTTTAATACTATTTCTCTAACATCTCTAACAAATTTTATATCTAATCTTAACATAAATAACAATAATACACAATATTTTCACAAAAATATACCCAACTCTGACAAGTAAGTTTTTTAATGGAACACCCCCAGCTTCAACCTGTATTTTCAAGTCCGATCTTTTTCCTTTATATAAAAATACACAATCCCCCTAAAATTTTCCGTTACTTTCCTGCTTTTCTACCTCTTCCCGGCATCCGCCCTATAAATACTACAGCACAATCTCAAAATACCTCTCCAAAACCCCTTTCATCTCCTCCTCCCCAATCTCCATCTCCTGCACCACTACCCCATTCTCCACTTCCGTAAACCGATTCCCCATCACCGACACACTCCCACGCTCTGTCCTCTTATTCAGATAAAGCCTCTGACGGAACACGGAATTTTCGTTCTTGGAGCAGTATTCATTCATGGGGATATAATCCACAGCTTCCTGGGGCATGGTATAGAACTGCAGCATGGACTCAATCTCCCCGCTGCCGGTCCTTCTCTTCATGGTCCACCAGGGGACTTCATCCTTATACATATAGTACCGCTCTCCCCTCATATCCGCCACTGCTCCGTCCTGCACCGGTACTGCTCCCGGGGGCATGGGACCGCCGTAGCCCACGTCGCAGAAATACTTCATGCCATCCAGCTCCACAATAATTCCCCTGTGAAGCACAAGCGGCACATAATTCTTATTCCTGGTGATCCGGCACATACAGGAGCTGGCATGGAACCCCAGGTCCTTTAACAGAGCGGTAAACAGGGCATTCAGTTCAAAACAGTAGCCGCCTCTGTGCTTTGTCACCACCTTTTCATAGATTGCTTCAATGTCTAGCGGAATGTCCTTTTGAAACATCCAGACATCCAGATTTTCAAATGGAACATGGAGCTGATGCCCGTAGATCAGGTCATCCAGGTATTCCTTTGTGAGCACATCCCTGCGCTTTCGCTGAATCCGTTTCAGATAGGCGTCTGCATCGGGAACAGACGCATACAGTGCTTCATACATAATCCTTCCTCCTTTTGCAGCACACCATATGATATCTTCATTATATACAGGTGCATTTTTGTTTGTAAAGCGGAAAAAAACTTTCGTCATATTGATCATACCCTATGCTACAAAAAGTAGGAATCTTTTTTCGGCAAATGAAACCCTGTGCGGATTTACGCACCGGAAATCCTGTTATATACTGATGTTATGAATTTATTACTGCATACCGGTATGTGAGCAAAAAGTATGAACGGGCAAGTGCGCATTTTGTCCAAAAGGAAGGGAGAAATTCAGATGAGTAACGAAAAGAAAGGACTGAGTAAGGCGCTGAAGCTGTTCTACGGCATCGGCGACTGCGGCTTTACCCTGATGACCAATGTGGAGAGTTATTACTTTAACTTTTTCCTCACAAATCTGGCACAGTTCGGACTGGCAACCGTCTCCTTTATCACCACCACCGCAAGCGTCATAGACGCCTGCCTGTCCTGGATATATGGAGCCATCTTAAACAGTATCAAACCGAAAAAATGGGGCCGCTACCGTTCCTGGCTGATTCTTCTGCCATGGCTGGTACCGTTTCTCTATGCATTCCAGTTTCTGAAAATCGGAGACGGGCCTCTTTCCATAGCGATCATTATCGCGGCTGCTGTTGTCAGCCATGTTGTATGGAACTTCCCCTATGTGGCCAATGTATCCATGATCGCGGTAGCCGGAAAAACACCGGATGACAGGGCGCATCTGGCCTCCACAAGAGCTGCGTGGGCTAACTTTTCCAAGGTGATCTTCTCCTATGTGGGGCCTCCCCTGGCTGCTCTCTTTGCAGGCATGATCGGAGAAAAAAGCCAGTACGGCGCAACCGCTTTTGTACTGGGATGTATTATGGCAGTGCTTTATTTCGCACATTTTAAAATGTTTGACGGATACGAGGAGGCAGAAGCAGCGGCAAACAGCGCAGCAGCTAAAAAAGATACCACCAAGACAGGCGGTATGGACCTGATCAAGGCCCTTCTGCAGAATCCGCCCCTCCTCTCCCTTTTGCTGGCTGATCTGGCAAAATGGATGTTCAATTTCGTGTGCTCCGGCGTAGCCATCTATTACTTCACCTATGTGGCACAGAATGCGGACCTTCTGGCAAGATATATCCTGATCTCCAACATTTTGTGCGTGATCGGTTCTTATTTTGCCAAAAATATGGCAAAGAAAATCTCGACCAGATCCACCACCATCGTCACCTTTTTCGCCATGGCTGTCATACTGATCGCCGCCAATTTCATCTATTCCAACGTGACCCTGGTCATTGTTCTTATGTCAGCGGCACAGTTCGGATATGGAGTTGCCTACGCGTGTACTCCGGCTCTCTATGCCGATACCATTATCTACTCTGAGTGGAAAACAGGAAAAAATGCTACCGGGTGGATCAGCGGACTTCAGAATGTCCCCTTAAAAGTCGGTGTTATGACAAGGGGTATCATCATCTCCGCCTGCCTTGCCTTCGCTGCCTTTGACCCGAGCATCGACGCTGCTATGGCATCCGTGGAGCTGAAAAAAGGCATCTGCATGGCATTTATGGTCATCCCTGCACTGGCCCTGATTGTGGCCGCTGTCCTACTTCTCTTCGGCTTCCGCCTGACAAAAGAGAAAGTGGAGCAGTATTCCGCTGAGATTGCCGCAAGAAACAGAAAATAACAGGAGGTATCAGAATATGAAATTTGACGAAAAAGAACTGGAGATCATCGGTGAATACAACATGCCCGGCATTTACGGCGCGCCGGACAGCATAGTTCCCAAATACAACCGTCCCATCACCCCAAAGGAAAACATGCTCCGCATGCTGGAAGGCAGGATGCCTCTGTGGGTGCCAAACCAGACCCTTGACAACAATGCCATACAGCCCCTTGTTATGCCGGATGCAAAAGCCCGCAATTTCGGCGGCACGGACTGGTTCGGCATTGAGTGGGAATACGAGCCGAACACAAAGGCAGCCATGGTAAAACCAGGTACCCGGAGGCTGTCTGACATTACAAAATGGCGGGAAGAACTGGAATTTCCTGACTTGACCGCCATAGACTGGAAGAAAGACTACGAAGAGAATTATAAAGGACGGATTGCCTGTGACCGCTTTTCCTACTTTGTCATCGTAAACGGATTTTTTGAAAGAACTGCTGACCTGATCAGTTTTGAGGATGCCTTCTGTGCCCTCATCGAAGAGCCGGAGGAGCTGACTGCCTTCTATGACAAGCTGGCTGAATGGCACATTGAACTGATCAAGATTGCCCATGATGTCTACCACACAGATATGATCCTCTTCCACGACGATATGGGAACCCAGATCAGCACCTTCTTCTCACCGTCTACCTATGAAGAGCTGTTTGTTCCCCAGTATAAGAAGATCACCAAAGCCGCCCACGATATGGGCATGTATATCTGTCTGCACTCCTGCGGCTGCATCAAAACACTGATGCCCCTCATTATTGAGGCTGGATTTGATGCCTGGGAGGGCCAGGACAGCGCCAATGATAAGGCAGCCATCATGGAGGAATACGGAAAAGACCTGGCACAGTGTACACTGTATATCATACCCGCGGATATGAGCGATGAGGACGCTGTCGCGGATATCCACAGAAAAGTAGATGAACTGGCTATGACCGGCCGTTTTGCCTGCCGTCTGAAGGATGAGAAGCCTGACCGTGCAGTGAATCTTGCCGATGAACTGTACCGCTACAGCAGAATCAAATATGCAGAATTGGAGGAATCAAAATGCTGACACCAAAAGAAAATTTCCTGGAAACCCTGAAAAAGGACGGAAAACCGGACCGCCTGGTCAATCAATATCAGCCCTTTGTCCCGATCATGAATGATCCCCTGCAGAAATTCACCAGAGGAAACCGTGTACGTGGAAAAACTTCCGTGGACCGCTGGGGAACGGAGATTCTCTTCCCCGAAGACGCTCCCGGCCCCATGCCCCATGTCACGGAAGCCAATAAAGTGTGTCCGGATGTGACCCGGTGGCAGGAATCCGTAAAAGTCCCGGACCTTATCGCCAACTGCAGCGACGGATGGGAAGACGCCCTCAGCGCCGCATCCCAGGTGGACCGCAGCGAAAAACTGGTTCTCGGCTTTATGGGTACCGGAATCTTTGAGCAGAGCCATTTTCTCATGGGCTTTGAGGATGCCCTGATGAATCTTCTTCTGGAGCCGGAATCCATGCAGGAGCTGGTGGACGCCATTGCGGAATACCGTTTCCGGTATGCCAAACTGCTGGTTGACAATCTGCACCCGGATATCATCCTGTCACACGATGACTGGGGTTCCAAGACCAGCCTGTTCATGCAGCCTGACATCTGGAGGCAGTTCTTCAAAGAGCACTACCGACGCATTTACGGATATATGCACGACCACGGTGTTCTGGTCATGCACCATGCAGATTCCTTCCTGGAACCTATTGTTGAGGACATGGCAGAGATTGGTGTGGATGTATGGCAGGGCGTGCTGCCGGAAAATGACATTTTAAAACTGCAGAAGCAGCTTGACGGCCGCATGACTCTCATGGGAGGCATTGACGCCACCATAGACCGTGAGGACGCCACGGAGGAAGAAATACGCGCAGATGTCCGGAGGGCCTGCAGCACTTACGGACCGGGCGGACACTTCATCCCCTGCATGACCTACGGCCTTGCCGGTACCATTTATCCCAAGACAGACGAGATCATCGCCGACGAGATTGAAGCTTACAACAGGGAAACCTATCATATCTGACGAAGCAGTCAAGAATGCGGAAACGGGAAAACAGCATTTCCCGCTTCCGCTTATTTTTCCATATATCATTGGAAACTTTGCACCCTTTTTCAGGAAATGTTATACTGTTGCCATACAAAAAGTAAAAGGAGAATCCGGCTTTGACAGAATTATCTTTCAATCCAGAGGAGAAAAACCGCCTATTCCGGCTGAACATGCAGATACTGGCGGACGCCTTCTCGGAGCATGACCAGAATGTCACCTTCTATTCCCAGAATGACCGTCCCTGCCTGGAAGGTATACGCCTCTACAAAAAGGGAAAAAAACTGTATTCCCGGTATGTTTACCTGCTTCAAAGTGCGGATGTGGATCAGACGTTCCTCGATTACCGGGATGTTGATTTTATCGCTGTGGGACGTATTGATATCTCCTGTATCCATCCAAGCTGTCCTGTCATAGAGCTGAAAAGCGGCACCGACTTTCTGGATGCCTTTGAGCTGGTACAGGAAATTTTCGCCAAATACAGACAGTGGGACAGACGCCTGCAGTATGCCCTTGCCAGTGAACATCCCCTGGATGAAATGCTGCTGGCGAGCCTGGGGCTCTTCGGCAATCCCATGTTCATCCACGACACTGATTTTTATATTCTCTCCTGTCCCAGATATGTACAGGGCATGACCGTCTGGGAGCGGGATTCACGGACGGGGCGCAGCATGGTCCCTCTCAGCCTGATCCATGACTTCAAGGCAGACACCGAATATCTGGATACCCTCAGCAAAAAATCACCCGACCTTTTCTCCGCGGAACAGCGGGGCTACCGGATACTCTATGTGAATCTCTGGAACGGAAGCCGCTATGAGGGCCGCATCTGCGTGGATGAAATACAGAGTGAGATTCAGGAAGGCAACTATCTTGCCCTTGAATACCTGGGGCAGTCCATAGAGCTGGCGATCAAGCACAAAAGTCTCTTTTATCTGAGCATGGGCAATGATATGGACCGCTTTTTCAATGAATACCTGGACGGCACCATCACGGACCCGCAGCGCATCCTCAATTACCTCTATTTCCTGCACTGGAAGCAGAATGACCGCTATCTCTGCCTGCGCCTGGAGACAGAGCAGAGGGATATCAATATGCTGTCCGCTGCCGCCACTCTGGGGCATATTGAGACGCAGATTCCCACGGGACACGCGTTCCTCTACCAAAACAGCATAGCTGTGGTGGTCAACCTGTCTTACGCCCATAATACCTCCTCTGAGGTCATCAGCAGCCTTGCGATCCTCATGCGGGAAGGCCTCCTGAAAATGGGTGCCAGCTCAGAGATCAGCGATTTCATGCTGGTCCCTCAGGGATACATCCAGGCCAGCGCAGCCCTGGATCTCGGCCGGAAAAGCGACAGCATGACCTGGTGCTACCGTTTTGACGACTACCTGCTGGAATATCTCCTGAAAAAAGGCAGGGAGGAAATCCCGCCCCAGCTTCTCTGCTCTGAAAAACTGCTTCTCCTGAAAAAATACGACGATAACAACAAAACAGACCTGTACCATACCGCCAAGGTCTATCTGGAGCTGGAACGCAATGTTCTGCAGACCGCAAAGGAGCTGTACATTCACCGCAGCACCCTCTTCTACCGTCTGGAGCGCATCCGGAAAATCGCCGGCATAGATTTCGAGGACAGCAGGGAACGGCTTACCCTCCGGCTGTCCTTCTATATCCTGGAACAGAAGCTGGAAACCTGATTTTCCCAAATATTCACTCAAAAAAAGGAACAGAAAACGGCAGCCTTAACCGTTCTCTGTTCCTTTTTATTATCTTCCTCTAAGCGGAGCAATCTTCTCCCTGTAAATCTTCTTATAGAAATACGCACTCAGCAATACAGATGCGATCTCCGCAATGGGTATGGACCACCACACAGCGGATAATCCTCCTACCTTTGCCAGAATCGCGGCTGCCGGCAGAATGATCAGAAGCTGTCTGGTCACGGATATGATCAGACTGTAGACACCATTTCCCAGAGCCTGGAACACGGAGCCCACAATGATACAGAATCCCGCGAACAGGAAGCTTAAGCAGATGATCCGAAGAGCCGGCACACCAATCGCCAGCATATCCTTGGAGGCATTGAACATACCCAGCAGCTGTGCCGGGAAGATCATGAACAGCGCCAGTCCCAAAAGCATGATGATCACCGCTGACGCAATGCTCAGATGGATTGTCTGGGTGATACGCTTCTTGTCCCCAGCCCCGTAATTATAGGCAACAATGGGAACCATACCGTTGTTCAGACCGAACACAGGCATGAAGATAAAGCTGTTCAGCTTGAAATATACTCCGAATACGGCAGTTGCCGTTGTGGTGAACTGAATCAGGATCTTGTTCATTCCAAAGGTCATGACAGAGCCGATCGCCTGCATGATAATGGAGGGCACGCCTACAGAATAAATCACTTTGATAATTCTTCCTGACGGTCTGAAATGCCGCATACCGATATGAATGTCCTTGTTGAACTTCACATTGAAGAACATTGCCAGGAACATACCGCAGAACTGTCCTAAAACTGTAGCTGCCGCGGCTCCCGCAACCCCCATCTTCGGAAAACCGAGAAGGCCGAAGATTAAGATCGGGTCAAAGATAATATTGATGACAGCGCCCAGTCCCTGGGATATCATAGTGTAAAAAGTACGTCCTGTGGACTGCAGAAGACGCTCAAACATAACCTGCATATAGACAGCAAGGCAGAGGCCTGAAATAATGGTCATATACTGGATTCCGTATTCCCGGATCTGCACATCCGAGGTCTGCATGTGGAAAAATGGCTTTGCCAGAGCAACTCCCAGCACTGCGAAGACCACGCAGCTTATGAATGCCAGAAAGATACCGTTTTTCGCCGATTCATCCGCTGTTCTGAAATCTTTTTCTCCCAGACTTCTGGATAACACGGCATTGACACCCACACCGGTACCCACTGCGATAGCGATCATAAGGCTCTGCACCGGAAAGACCAGAGAGACGGCAGTCAGCGCGTTCTCATTGATCTGTGCCACGAAAACACTGTCCACCACGTTGTATAAAGCCTGCACCAGCATGGACAATATCATGGGCAGAGACATCTGAAACAGAAGCTTCGGCACCGGCACGACTCCCATTTTATTCTCTTGTACATTTGTTTCTGTCATATAAGACTTCCTTTCCTTTATGTATTTCCCCCGGCAGAATATAGGAGACAAAGTTTCCTATATCATGAAATAAGAGTCTGCCGAAGCAGACTCATCTATCTTTCCTACCGTCTCTAGTTTAAAGGAATTAAAAAATATTGTCAATCCATTATTCTGTCTTTTTCTGAAAGCTTTTCTGCAACAGAGTGTAGAAGTGTCACGGGACTGTACGGTTCTGTCAGCGTAACGATTCAGCCAGCTGAATCGTTACGGGTATTCGCCCATTAAAAATCGCTTCGCGATGGGGCGAATACCTGCCGCCACTACTCTTTTGCACGGTCAGCGCAGCAAATGCGCAGACCTGACTGAACAGTTACCTGTCAGCTTTCTTTTATTTTCTCCCACACGGAATAAGGGATTTTTAAATTCCCCATTCCGCTTCCCAGATCAATATGCGGTTTGTTCGTACCATGAAAATCACTGCCTCCCGAAATGCAAAGAGACAGTTCTTTTGCAAGCCTTATCATGTTTCTCTCCTCAAAAGGCTTGTACGTGGAATACATGGCTTCCAGCCCGTCAAGTCCGGCCTTTTTCAGCTCCTTCACAGCTCGGATCAGTCTGTCGTCTATAAAACGGCACAGCACAGGATGGGCAAAGACTGCCTTGCCGCCCCCTTCATGTATGAGCCGTATGGCCTGGGCCGGCGTCACCTTCTCCCTGGGCACATAACAGCAGGCTCGGTCCCCCAGGTATCTGTCAAAAGCCTCACTGACAGAACCCACATATCCGTGCTCAAACAAAAATCTCGCAAAATGTGCCCTGGTCCACACACTATCCGGAAATGCTTCCTTCATCGCCTCGTATGTGATATCCATACCGTGTTCGTTCAGCCGCTCTATCATTTTAATATTTCTGGCATCTCTTGACTGCTGGAAGTAAGTCAGCTCTTTCCTGAAATGTGTGTCCTTCCAGTCAATCCCCAGCCCCACAATGTGCACATCCTTCCCCCACCAGGTCGTGGACAGCTCAATCCCGGGAATCACTTCCAGCAAAGTTCCCTCTGCCGCCTCCATGGCCTCCTCTATCCCGTCCATGGTATCGTGGTCAGTCAGTGCAATGGCCCGCAGCTCCTTTTCCAGAGCATACGCAATCAGCTCTTTCGGCGTATAAGTGCCGTCAGAAGCGTTTGAGTGTGTGTGCAGATCTATCAAATCTCTCATATGGATTCTCCTGTATCAGAAATAAACATCTTAATTTTTTACAATATCAGTATAACAGAGAGGCAGGAAAGATACAACGTTTCCTGCTGACGGCAGATAAGGAACAAACAAGGCAAAATCCTGTTGCGGTCCGCTAAACGATGTGTTAGAATAATGAAAAGCAAATTTTCTAAGTCATTTATCTGGTTTTGTATCCGATCAGGATTCAAAATATCTGTAAGCATTTCATTACAGCAGGTTTGTATTCTTTGACCTGTCTTTTCGGAAAATTCATGCTTTTCTCACACTATAGCAGGGGTTTTTCGGAAACTTTAAAACCTCCTGCACACATGAATTAAATAAGGAGGAGGATTTACATGGACAAACCAAGAACACATGCACTGCAATGGCATCCTGCCTTTTATGCTGATATTCAGATTGAGCTGGAAGAAGAAGCAGGACTTCTGGTTTTTGAAAATGAACATCAGCTTGGGACAAAGCCAAAGGAGATTGACGTACTGATTGTTAAAAAGGAGGTAGAAGTTCCTATACGAAAAAATATCGGAAGGATTTTTCGGAAGCATAATATCGTAGAATACAAGAGTCCAACCGATTATTTAAGTATAGATGATTTCTATAAGGTTTATGGCTATGCCTGTTTTTACAAGGCAGATACGGCAAGGGCCGACAGTATTAAGATTCATGATATCACCATAACCTTCGTATGCCACCGTTATCCCCGCAGTTTGATACGGTATTTAACGGATGAAATAGGGTATCAGATCACCAGAGTTGAGGATGGTATTTATTATATTATCGGAGATAAAATCCCCATACAGTTGATCCTGACAAAGGAATTGTCAGAAAATCACAATTTATGGCTGAAAAATCTGACCGATAATCTGGAAGACCCAGAAATGGTAAATCGTTTAATCGAACAGTATGCAAAACATAAAGAAAATAGCCTGTATAAATCAGTAATGAATCTAATTGTCCGCGCTAACCAGGAAAAATTCAAGGAGGTAAAGGCCATGTGTGAAGCATTGGAAGAATTAATGAAAGATGAATTGGAAGCCAAAAAAGTAGAAGGAATAACAGAAACTATTTTAGATCTGCTTTTTGAACTGGGCAGTGTACCTGAGCTACTGCAGTCTGAAATCATGAAGCAGAAGAATCCTGAAATTTTGAAACAATGGGTAAAATACGCCGCCAGGGCAGATACAGTTGAAGCATTTGAACAGAAAATCAGGAAGGCTGAGTAACAGCAGGATTACCGCTCTGCCTGTGGCTGAAAATAAAGAAAGCAGGTATCCGCCCGATTGTGAAGCAATTTTTCATAGGGGAATACCTGCATTTCTATGCCGGTGTGCTTATATAAAGACATGATATCCGAAAAAATGATTCAAAAAAATAACTTTTTTCAAAAAAACTCTTGCATTTTGGAATAATATGTAGTATCATAATCAAGCGTCATGCGAAACGACAAAGCAAAACGCAGAATGGTTCGTTGGTCAAGCGGTTAAGACGCCGCCCTCTCACGGCGGAAACAGGGGTTCGATTCCCCTACGAACTGCTCATACAGTATGCTACAATTGAAAAGCGCAACATGGTTCGTTGGTCAAGCGGTTAAGACGCCGCCCTCTCACGGCGGAAACAGGGGTTCGATTCCCCTACGAACTGCTCATACAGTATGCTACAATTGAAAAGCGCAACATGGTTCGTTGGTCAAGCGGTTAAGACGCCGCCCTCTCACGGCGGAAACAGGGGTTCGATTCCCCTACGAACTGCTAAGAAGATTTCAGTGTTTATGCTGGAATCTTTTTTGTTATGTAAAAATAGCATGGCAGAACTCTTTCCCTTCCGGAATACTTTTCTGCCATGCCATTTCCCTCGCCAAAAAAAGGCCGATATCCGAAGGCATGTCCTTCCCCGGATACCGGTCCTTTTACATTCTTCTTTAATCCTCCGGTGCCTCCGCAGGAATGAACACGCGCTTATCCACAGAACTCTCCGGCAGTCTGGCATTCTCCCATGCCTCCTCGCAGAAGTAATCCTGGGAATTAAGAAGCACTTTGCCCCTCTTGTCAATCTTCTCATACCTGCCGTCCGGCTGCAGCACATGGGCTTTGACATTATCCGCAAGCTGTATCTCCAGAATTTGCTTCACTTCCTCTTTCAGCCGTTCATCCTCCACAGGGAATACAATCTCCACCCTCTTATCCAGGTTTCTCGGCATCCAGTCAGCGCTTCCCATGAAGACCTCCTCACGCCCGTCACTGTAAAAATAGAAAATCCTGCTGTGCTCCAGGAAATTTCCCACAATGGAGCGCACCGTGATATTATCACTGATTCCCGGAATCCCCACCTTCAGACAGCAGATACCCCGCACGATCAGATCGATCTTCACCCCGGCGGCGCTTGCAGCATACAGAGCCGCAATAATATCCCTGTCGCAGAGAGAATTCATTTTCGCCACGATCCGGGCCTTCCGTCCTTTCAGCGCGTATTCCCGCTCCATCTCAATCTGATGCAGGAAACGGTCACGCATCCAGATAGGCGCCACTACCAATTTATTCCACGTCCTCGGTTCCGAATAGCCTGATAACATATTGAACACCGCTGTGGCGTCCTCCCCGATCCTGGCAGAACATGTGAGAATTCCGCAGTCTGTGTACAGTTTGGCTGTGGAATCGTTGTAATTGCCTGTACCCAGGTGCACATATCTGCGGATGCCGTTCTCCTCCCTGCGCACCACCAAAGTGATCTTGCTGTGGGTCTTAAGCCCCAGAAGGCCATAGATCACATGACATCCGGCCTTCTCAAGCATTTTTGCCCAGACAATATTGTTCTCCTCGTCAAAACGGGCCTTCAGCTCCACCAGTACGGTGACCTGCTTGCCGTTCTCCGCTGCCTGGGCCAGAGCCGCGATAATGGGTGAATTGCCGCTCACACGGTACAGGGTCTGCTTGATCGCCAGCACATCCGGGTCCTTGGCTGCCTGCCGCACAAAATCCACCACAGGCTGAAATGTCATGAACGGATGGTGCAGCAGAATGTCTCCCCTTCTGATCTGGGTGAAAATATCCTCATCTGTCATCATAGCCGGCACCAAAGCCGGTGTGTATGGCTTGTTTCTGTACTCCTCAAAGCCGTCCATTCCATACATTTTCATCAGGAAGGTCAGATCTAAGGGGCCGTTTATCTGGAAGATATCCTCCTCCTTGATCTCAAATTCCATTTTCAGAATGTTCAGAAGCCTTTCGTCCATCTTGTCTTCCACTTCCAGACGGATCACCTCGCCCCACTGGCGCTTTTTCAACTGCTTCTGAATCTCCTTTAAGAGGTCTGCCGCCTCGTCCTCATCTATGGTCAGATCCGCATTCCGCATGATCCGGTACGGACAGGTGCAGGCCACCTCATTGCTCAAAAACAGTTTGCCGATATTCCGCTCGATCACCTGCTCCAGCAGGATCACCACGGTGTTGCCCTTTTTGTCCTCAGGCAGCATAACGATCCTCGGCAGCACAGATGGCACCTGGACCGTGGCAAATTCCAGCTCCTCCCTGCCCTTTTTGTCCTTTTTTGAGATCAGGGCACCGATATTCAACGTCTTATTCCTGATAAGCGGAAAAGGCCTGGCGGAATCCATTGCCATGGGTGTCAGAACCGGGTATACGCTTTCCTCAAAATAGCGGTCCACATATTCCTTCTGTTCCTTTGTCAGATCCTCATGCTTTTCCACCACGTGAAGCCCCACTTTGTTAAGCGCAGGCAGAAGGGAGCGGTTGTAGGTGTTATACTGTGTCTCCACCAGCTCCTTTGTCACAACAGACAGCTCTTTTAACTGCTCCTTGGGCGTCATGCCGGCAATGTCCGGCTTTGTGTATTTAGCATGTACCATATCCTTCAGGGATGCCACACGGATCATGAAAAATTCGTCCAGATTGGATGCCGTTATACTCAAAAATTTCAGTCTTTCAAACAGGGGAAGGCTTTTGTCCCTGGCCTCTGAGAGGACTCTCTCGTTAAATTTGATCCAGCTCAGTTCCCTGTTCCAGTAATATTCCGGTTTTATATAATCTTTTAAATCCATCCTCATGCCCCCTATCTTCTCTTTTTCCGGCGCAGCCTCGGTCGGATGCTGAACACCTCTTCAAAGAAATCCGCCTTTTCCGTCAGAAGCCCTTCCTCCAGTGTCAGATCCTCCTGCGTGTCAATGGTCAGTACCAGTTCCTTCTCCCTGACTGCCGCTTTGATCTCCTCCACCTTCTGCTTATGGCTGCGGTCCAGGGCATTAGCCACCCGCAATATGGCTGTCAGCTTGCCGATGAGCATGTAAGTATCACGGTCAATGGCACTTTTGGAGTCCGCCTCCCCGTAATATTTGAAAGGCTCTGAGTTAAACCGCACCACGCTGGCGATCACTTCCCGCTCCATATGGGACAGGCCGATGATCTCTGTGGACATGATGATCGCGTAGGAACACTCCGCCGCATTGCTCATGCTGATATATTTTCCGCAGTCGTGAAGGATGACCGCGATCTGCAGAAGCAGCTTCTCCCTGCTTCCCATGCCGTGCACTTTTTTCATGCTGTCAAAGATGATGGTAGCCACCTCCGCCACGGCCTGTGTGTGGCTCTTGTTGCTCATATAACGCTTCGCTATATTTCTGGCGGATACCAGTATGTCATTTTCAAAATTGTGAGTGCTCTTGATGAGCTTTTGTTTCTGGGCGTAGTCATAGGAAACACCGTCATTTAACTGGGTTCCCGGCAGCCATAAGGTGTCTGCCCCCATCTCATCAATAAATACCCTGCAGATGATCAGGGTTGGCACCAAAATCGTGGCAAACTCCAGGGAGATTCCCAGCTCCACAGCCGCCTGCTCCGGCGATTTATGGACAATGCCCTCATACACCTGCATAAAGGCCTCCCGGCTGACCGTCCTGTTTTCCTCCATGCTGCTCTTTTTCTTCAGGAGTGTTTCAATAAACACATCCCCCAGAAGAATGATATTGTCAATCTTCCGCTCTTTCAAATGCAGCTTTTTAAAGCTCAGGATATCGTTGTGTATCAGCTCCTCCACCAGGTGCTCATAGTATACGGTCTCCTTTTCCACAGGAATCAGGCGCTCCCGGATACGCAGGCTGCCCATCTTGAAGTTCTGGGTAGTCACCAGCGCGTCCTTGTCAAACAGGGAGATCTGTACATTACCGCCGCCGATCTCAATGATGGCGGTTCCCTTCTGGATGATCTTCGTAAAAGCCGCGTCCTTGGCTGCCAGTGATTTATAACCGTAAAACCTCTGCTCTGAATTGCTGAGAATCTCCACATTGATGCCTGTCTTCTGGTATACCTGGTCCAGCACGATCCAGACATTCTTTGCCTCCTGCAGCGTGCTGGTGGCACAGGCGCGGTATGCATCCACCTGGTATTCCTTCATGATGCCTGCAAAATCGTGGAGCACAGCACACAGCTCCTGGGTGGAATCGTACCCGATCTTTCCGGTGCCGTAGGTATCCCGTCCGATTTCCAGACGGCTTCTGACCTCATCGATCTGGCGGATTCCCGCCTTGGGTGATATTTCATAGATATCCATGGATACATGATAAGACCCTACGTCGATTGCTGCAAATCTTGTAATTGCCATTTTCTCACCTCTTCCGTAAACGGACTATATCTTATTTCTGTACTCGTTGGCTGAAATCCCCTCTATCTTCTTAAAGACCCTGGAGAAATGCGCCATATCCAGAAATCCCACTTCCTCCGCCACATCCCCGATACGCAGGGACGGGTCCTTTAAAAGCTCCTTGGCCTTGTCGATCCGGATGGAATTGAGGATCTCCGAAAAGCTCTTTTCCAGATGCTTGTTCAAAAGCTTGCTCAGATGCCACTGGCTCACAAAAGTATTCTCCGCCACTTCACTTAAAGAAATCTTTTTATTATAGTTTTCCTGTATATAAGCCAGGGCATTCTTCACAATAAAACTTCCGGCAGTATTTTCAGATTCATCCTCCTCGCCGGTGATATTACACTTTTTCAGGTTTTCCGCCATGACCTGCACAGCTTCCTCTATCTCATCCATGTTGGAGGGCTTTAACAGAAACCGCGTCACACCCAGACGGATTGCCTGCTGCGCATAGTCAAAATCCCGGTACCCTGTCAGAATGGAAATCTGCATCTCCGGAAATTCCACCCTGAGAGCCGCAATCATTTTCAGCCCGTCCATGCCCGGCATGGAAATGTCGGATATTACAATATTGGGCTGCTCTTTCCTTATGACTTCCAGGCCTTCCTGTCCGTTGCCTGCTGTGGCTGCGATCTTACAGCCGTATTTTTCCCACGGTACCACTTTGGAAAGGCCCTCTGCAATAATTGGTTCGTCATCTACGATCACTACTTTATACATATGTACCCCCGGCTCCTGTTTTAGTTTATCACAAATTTTCTGTTCTTCTTTCAAATTTGCCTTAAATTTATGTAAAATATATTCACTTTTTATTATTATAAAACATTAACGAAAAAAAGGAAAGTATTTGGCCGGTTTTCCACCAAATACTTTCCTTATAGCTTTTATGATTCAGGCATCATCCTTTTACAGCTCCCGCTGTCATACCCTTGATGATGTACTTCTGCAGACATACATACACAACCAGAAGCGGTACGATGATCAGTGTCACTACTGCTGCCATAAGGCCATAGTCTGTTCCTTCTCTGGAAGAGATCTCCATGAGCAGTCGTGTGATCGCCCACTGGTCTTTGAAACGAAGGAAGAAGGTCTGGGAGAACAGGTCATTGTAGCTCCACAGGAAACTGAAGATACCGACGGTTGCAAACGATGGTTTCGTAAGCGGTACCACGATCTTGAAGAAGATCTGCATGGGATTGCAGCCTTCCAGGTACGCCGACTCTTCCAGCTCAATGGGAAGACTCCTGATATACCCTGTGAGCACCACCATGGCAAAGGCCAGGTTTCCGGCTATCTGCGGCAGTATCAGCGATATGAGCGAGAGGGAAACCTTATCGGTATTTACGATTCCCCAGGAAAACTCCATACGGAATACCGGGATGATGGTTGCGAATACCGGGAACATCATAGCTGCCACAACCAGTGTGTTCAGCAGTTTCTTGGTTTTCAGGTTATAGCGGACCAGTGCGTAGGAGGCCATTCCTGCCAGGAGGATAACCACAAGGGCCACACAGCAGGAAACGATGATACTGTTTTTATATGCGGTGAAGATGTTCAGCCTGTCAAATGCTGTCTTGTAGTTATCCATACTGAACAGATCCCCGATGGGAAGTGCAAAGGAATTTGCTATTATTTTCTTTTTGTCCTTGAATGAGTTTAAGATAACCCACAAAATCGGATAAATTGTTGTAAGTGCCCAGAATATCAGGATGAGATATACGACGCACATTCCTGGTGAAAATTTACGCTTTTTCATTTTTTATATCTCCCTTCTAATAATCTTTCTCTTTGAAAATGACATTTACAACCTTGGATAGTATGATGCCGAGAACAACAATTACGATCGCAATGGTGGAACTGTAGTCCGCGTCACTTGCCACGAACGCGTAGTAATACATATACGTGCCGGTAAGCCATGTCTTGCCGTAGGGCATGCCGTTGGGGAACATCATCCATGGCAGGTCGAAGACCTTCAGTGCTCCTGTCACAGCCAGCACACAGCAGGTGCAGATGACATTGTGGAGAAGCGGGATGGAGATGAAACGTACTCTCTGGAACCTTGTGGCTCCGTCAATGGATGCTGATTCATACAGTTCATCCGATATATTGTTAAGTCCGGTCAGCAGTATGATGAAATAGAATCCCACATACTGCCAGGTGACCGGTATCATCATGGTCATTATGGCGTGGGCCTCGTCCTTCCAGTCTGTCAGGTTCGTCATGCCCAGGAACTCCAGAAGCTGGTTGATCATACCTTTGTCATACAGGAAGATCAGGTTGAACAGAAGTCCTAATGCGGTTGCGGAGATAACGATCGGGAAGAAGTAAACGATTCGGAAGAACTTCGCTCCTCTTTTAATATTATCTACCAGAAGTGCTATGATAATTGCGATTCCCACCTGCCCTACGATGGTTACGATAATCATGATAAGCGTGTTTTTCAGGGCAATTCTCATGTTCGGGTCTGTGAACAGACGTGTGTAGTTTTTGTAAACCGGGTCATTGAACCCTTTGGCCGGAGTTGCCAGTCCTTTGATTTTCATGAAACTGTTGAAGATGTTCTGGATAAATGGGTAGTACAGATACAGAATCAGGAACAGGAATGCAGGCAGCAGGAAAAAAATGGCCGGCTTCTTATTCTTATAAATATTTGATGTGTTATTCATAGATTTCGCCTCCCAGACTTTCAAGCGAACACCTGCGTCCATTTGAAAGTTACTTCACTTGCTTTTCTTTAAGAAGGACCGGAGGATTTTTTCCTCTCCGGTCCTTGAAAAAATACAGTTTTTACGTTACAAATACTTTATCTGCGGATACAGATATGATTATTCTTCCATTGCATCAATAACCTGCTGGATCGCGTCATTGATTTCCATCTGACCTTCTACGATCTGCGGCATATTTGTGAAGATAGGAGCTCTCTGATCTTCGGTGCACAGATCCTGGCATGCGCCTGATGTAGCGGTTACGGATTTCAGCATGGTGAGGGCGTCTTTTTCCAGAGAGTTCAGTTTGCTCTCGTCAATCTGGGCGCCGTCTTTTAAGGATGTTGTGGCTGTTCCTGCAAAATCGGAAACGGTTTCTGTGTTGATGAAATATTCCACTAAATCTACAGCTGCTTTCTGTTTTTCCGGATCATCCCAGGCTTTTTTGGAGATGTACCATCCTGATGACAGACCGCTGATGATATCTGTTGTCTTTCTCTCATTCTGTCCCGGTACAAAGGTAACGGTGAAGTTATCAATGTTTTCAGCGTTATCTCTGATACCGCCCATCTTCCAGGAACCGTCTACATAAAATGCTGCTTTGTCCTGTAAGAATCCCTGGAATGCCTCGTCAGCTTCGCAGGTATTGGTATTTTCTGTGAAGAAGCCTTTTTCATAAACATCTTTGATGTCAGCGATGCCTTCTGCCCAGGCTTTGCCCACTTTGTCATCTACTTTTTCCGGTACTGCCACGTGTGTTGCCGGTGTGTCATGGTTGAAGATAGAATACTCAAACCAGTAGTGCGGCTCTTTGATCAGAGAAGCGGCGATCGGTGTATAACCTGCGTCCTTGATCTTCTGGCAGGTCTCCATGAACTGTTCCCATGTGGTATCCGGTCCCGGAATCTCAACACCTGCGTCCTCACAGACTTTCTTGTTCACGTACATGCCTTCCCAGTATCCGTAGAAAGGAACCGCATATTTTACACCGTCTACCGGGGATGCCGGGATCAGGTCATCATTCATATTTGACGCATAGTCCGGGTATTTTTCACGAATCTCATCAATGGAAACTACCTTGTCAGCCTCTACGAAGGGGTTGGAATCATTGCCGTTGAAGTAGAACATAACATCCGGTTCTGCACCTGTCTCAAAGTCTGTGATCACACGGGCTTTCATGGCTTCATCTGCAGATGCGGAGGAATCATTGATCTTGTTTCCTGTCTCTTTCTGCCAGTTCTCAATGGTTTCCTGATATTTATCCACATTGCTCTCGGTTCCTGCAAAAGTTGTGGTCACATTCAATGTAACTTTGCCTTCCGCACTGCCTTCGTCACTGTCATCCGATGTATCCGCGGTATCTTCTTTCTTGGTATCGTCACCAGCGTCCGCTGCTTTACTGTCGCCGCCGCAGCCTGCCAGCATGGTTCCTGCCATTGCTCCAACGAGTAAAACTGCTACAACTTTCTTCTTCATAACTAACTTACCTCCCTGTTTGCTTTGTTTTGCTTTGTTTTTCTTGATGACATTATAATACCGCAAATATTGTAAAAAGCGAATAACTGAGGCTGTGATTTTTTGCTTTTTATTGTGCTCTTAGACCAACAAAAATGGTCAAGCGGGCACAAATCCGGTCATCTTTTTCCTGGAAAATGGCCAGTCCGCAGGGTTCCCCGTACAAAATACCCAGTCTCTGGTTCACATTTGCTATGCCCAGATTGCCGGAGGATTCCTTGCTGGTGTCGTAGTCAGGCGCAAGCAGCCTGTCCACCTTTGCCCTCTCCTGCTCGTTCATCACACCGTTGTTCTCGGTCTCCAGATAGAGGTAGTCCCCCTTTTTGTAGCTTCTCAGTACCACTGTGCCGCTGCCGCTTCGGATAACGCCGTGTTCTATGGCGTTCTCGATCACGGGCTGCAGGATCAGCCTCGGCACCTTCTCATTCAGGGTGTCCTCCGCAATCTCCACCTCCACAGTGAGCTTGCTTCCCAGCCTCTCTTTCATTATATGAAGATAGGCCTCCACATATTGCAGCTCCTCCTTCAGAGGCACCACATGGCGGCGTTTCCTGTCCATGGCAGCGTTCATGAGCACAGACAGGGATTCTATCATCTTGGATATCTTCATATTACCGGAGAGACGGGCCTCCCAGTTGATGATCTCCAGTGTGTTGTTCATAAAGTGGGGGTTGATGTGGGACTGCAGGGCCATGATCCTGGCATCCTTGAGCGCCATCTCCTCCTGGTAAATATGGTCAAACTGGTATTTCAGCCGGCTTGACATCTGGTTAAAGGACTCTGTCAGGTAGACGAACTCCCTGCTTCCCGCCTCGAAGGTGATCTGATAGCCCAGATTGCCCTCCTGGATCTCCCTCGCCCCCTCCATAAGCTGTTCTGTGGGCTGCAGGATATGCCGCCGTACCATGAGGATCAGGAACACCACCAAAGGCACCAGCAGCACGATCATCACGCCCAGAATACGAAGGTACGCGTACATGGAATCCATGACCACCATCTTAGGTATCCGCACAAGGGTATCCAGACTGTAGCTGTTCTCCTTCACCAGATTCCTGATATACAGATAGCCCCCGTCCCAGGTGCTTCCCTTAGGATATTCCTCAGGGTGAAGTCCTTCTGTCTTCGTCTGTTCTTTCCCCTGGCTGAACTCCAGATTCAATTCATTTAAATAGATACTCATATCAAAGTCTTCCAGGAAATGCCGCATGCCCTCAAAGCAGTAGGCAATATTCATACGCATGACAAGTACACCCACAGGCTCAAAAGAACGGTTTACCAGGTTACGGATCATGTAGACCCTGCCGTCACACTCCAGAAAACCGATGTTTGTATCAAGGGTCTCGGCATATTTTTTCACTGTCTCGTGATCTTCCTTCCAATAGGTGTCAATCTGATGATAGGACCCGCCGGCGCTTGCATTGTACACCTCGCCGTTCAGCTTTTCCGGATCATCCAGATACCAGAATACGGTGCTGGAAAAGCTTTTATCCTTGGTATACTTGGTGTTCAGATATCCGCGCACCCTGCCGCTGAGCCAGTAATCTTTATAATGATTGTTCATAAAAGCCTCGTATACGGAGCGCAGTTCCCCCTCATAGGAGGCGTCTCTGGAGTCCTCTATGGCCTGGTTCAGCCGCTCCACGCTTGTCTGCATATTAAAGTTCACCTGGTCCGTCATATTATCCACCCGGTCACCTAACTGATTGGACAGGATATAATGGACCATCATCCCCACCATGAGCACAAATGGTATCATCCAGCAGCCAAGAGCAATGGCGATCACTCTCCACTGGATGGAAAATTTCTTCTTTTCTTTCATCTCGTTTCCCCTCTCCTGCATTCTGCGGTTCCCGTCCCGGCACCGCTCTTTCTCTATCATACCATGTACTATCCTTTTGCGCAGAAAAAATTAGAGGGTATGCTGCAAAATTTTAACATCCTGCAGCATACCCTCATCCTTTATCCGATCAATTTTTCAGTTCCAGGAATTCCTCGAAAATCTCGCACATGCGGACAGCCTGGTAAGCCTCAGGCATCTCACAGAAAATGCGCAGAAGAGGCTCTGTGCCGGAGAATCTGGCAATGATCCAGCCTCCGTTTTTAAAGTAGATCTTACAGCCGTCCATGTAGGAAACCTTTTCCACCGGTTCGTCAATATCGGGAAGGGCCTTATCCACCATGAGGGTCCTCTGGATCTCCTCTTTTCTTTCAGGCGTGAACTTGTAGTCCCTCTCCTCCATATAGATACTTCCGTACTCCTCCTCAATGTCCCTGGCGATCTGGGATATCTTCTTTCCTGTCACTGCGATCATTTCCACCAGCAGCATGGCAGCATATACGCCGTCCTTGCCGTTGATGTGTCCTTTTACGGTCAGGCCGCCTGAAGACTCCCCGCCGATAATGGCGTCTGTCTCCTCCATCTTGGAAGAGATATACTTAAAGCCAACGGGAACCTCATAGCATTTCTGCCCGAAGCTCTCTGCCACACGGTCCAGCATGTGGGTGGTTGCCACGTTGCGGACGACCGGGCCGCTCCAGCCTTTATATTTTACCAGATAATAATACAGCAGCACTAAGATATCATTGGGGTGCAGGAATTTTCCCGTATCATCAATGACACCGATACGGTCCGCATCCCCGTCGGTGGCCACACCGATGTCACAGCCTCTGTCCAGCACATAGTTCTGCAGGGAGCGCAGGGTCTGGGCATTGGGTGCCGGCAGCTTGCCGCCGAACAGCGTGTCGTGGCGCTCATGGATGATCTCCAGCTCGCAGCGGGTGATGGAGAGCAGAGTCTTCAGGGATGTCTGGCTCACACCGTACATGGGGTCAAGAGCCACACGGAGTCCTTTGTTCTTGATGGCCTCCACATCCACAGCGGCAATGATATTGTCCAGATATTCATTGAGAGGGTTAAATTCCACCACTTTCCCCTCAGCCACTGCCTGCTCATAGGGAATGGCGGCGATGGGAGTTCCAGCGGCGATCTCCTCCTCCACTTTTGCGATATATTCCTCAATCTCTGCGGTCTGCACTTCATTGGCATCCCTTCCGCCTCTTGTGAAGACCTTGATGCCGTTATAGATCGCCGGGTTATGGCTGGCTGTCACCATCATGCCGTATGGCAGGTTGTGTGCCATCACATAATACATGATAAGTGGTGTGGGTGAGGACCTGTTGATGAACCAGGCGCGGATTCCCTCCGCTGCCAGCACCTCACAGGACCACATAACTGCCTCTTTTGCCAGGAAACGCCTGTCATATCCGATGCAGATGTCCTCCTTCTCCACGCCCTCTGCCTTCATTTTCATGGCAAGGGCCTTTGTCAGCTTCTGGATATTCTCCTTCGTGAAGCCGTCACCTATAATTGCTCTCCAACCGCCTGTTCCAAATTTGATCATTGCTGTTCTCTCCTTCCTGTACGAACCCACAAGTTATCCCATAACAATTTTTACTGTATTTTCACTGCCTGCTTCGCAGACCGGTATCTTATCTACTTTTTCCTTGTTGAGCCAGATTTCCTTCACGCCTTTTTCCACATGGTCCGGGTTTTCCACTGTGATATCAAAGGACGCACCGCGAAATACCCTGTGCGCGGAAAATCCGTCCCAGTCACCCGGAATACAGGGATCGATCTCCAGTCCGTCCATCAGCGGACGGATGCCCAGCATATATCTGGTGGCTGCAAAGTAAGCCCAGCCGCCGCTGCCTGTCATGAAGGGATGGCGTGCCCTGCCGTAGGCTGTGTGGTCCCTGCCCATGATGAACTGGCAGTAGGAATAAGGCTCTGCCTGGCGCACCTCTATCATGTCATTCTGATAGTACGGACACAGAGCGTTGTAGAACTCCATGGCACGGCTGCCTCTGCCCAGCATACATTCCGCTGCCCATGCCCATGGGTTGGGATGACTGAACACAGAACCGTTTTCTTTCAGGCCCGGGTACACCCTGGTCACAAAACCGATATCATCATCCGGCACCGTATAGGAGGGGCCGTTGAGCATGATGCCGTAAGGAGTGAAGAGGTTCTCATAGACAGCATCCATGGCCTTTGTTCCCTTTTCTTTGGGCGCCGCGCCGGAGAGCACTGCCCAGGCATTGGATTCCAGATGTACTCTTCCCTCTTTGTCCTTCTGTGTTCCGATCTTCCGGCCGTTTTTCGTGATGCCGCGGATATACCACTCTCCGTCCCACAGCTCCCGGTCACAAACTTTTTTCACATTTTCAGCCATTGACCTGTATTTCTCCACATCCTCTTTCTCGCCCAGATAAGAAGCCATCTCGAGAAAGCTCTGTATCGCCCAGTAGTGCAGGAAGGATACCATGGCACTCTCGCCGCCGCCTAAGTTCAGGCAGTCGTTCCAGTCCGCGCGCAGACCCTTGCACACGCCGTCAGCTCCCACCTGTCTGGCGGAAAAGTCCAGAATTCGTTTCATATGGTCATAGACTGTGCCCTCGCCTTTGTCCGCATAAGGCACCACCTGTTTCAGCAGTTCAAATTCCCCTGTCTCTTTTACATACTCCACAATGGAGCTGACCAGCCACAGGGCATCGTCTGAGCAGGTGTCCTCCAGACCGTGGATCATCTGGTCCTTACTGGGTGTGGGCACGACTGTGGGGGACTTAAAGGGCTTCACTTCCGTATCCGGGTCAAACCATTCCGGCTGGAACAGATGCAGGCCGTATCCCTCCGACACCTGGCCCCTTAAAAGCTCTATGATCCTCTGGCGGCATTTTGCCGGATTGGAATGCGGTACCGTCATGGCATCCTGGGCAGTGTCCCGATAGCCCAGTCCTGTCCGTCCGCCCACTTCGATGAAGGAGGCAAACCTGGAGAACATCACATTGATCTCCGCCTGATAGAGAGTCCAGGTATTGATAAGCGTGTTCATGCCTTCATTTGGAGTCCGGATCTGCAGTTTGTCGAACTTGCTCTCCCAGTAGTTTTTCAGTTCCTCATAGGCTGCGTCCACATTGGCAAAACTGCTGTATTTTTCTCTGTAGGGATAAGCGGCTTTTCTGTTTCCCTCGCCCAGCATGAACACCAGGCGCACTTCCTCACCGGGAGCCAGTGTAAGCTTTTTCTGCAGGGCTCCGCAATGGTTGTTGCCCTTCTCAAAACCGCCGCCAAGAACACCCTTTTCCACCCCGATGGGATTGGTCTCCGTGCGGTAAGAGCCGATGAACTCATCCCGCAGACACTCAAATCCGTCCGGCCGGAAACTGGCTGTAAACCACTGGAATCCAAACTCTTCATAGAAAAGGTCGTGTTCAATGATGCCGTCCTCGCAGGAGGAGGCAGCCGCGTACATACTCATCTGAAAGTTCTTATTGTCCATCTCGATCTGATGGAAGGAAAATTCCAGATAGGAATACACGCTGAGGCTTCTGGTGCGTCCGCTGTCGTTTTTGATCTTCACATCCCACAGCTCCACCGGGTCCTCTTTGGGGATGCACATTTTCTGAGACGCTTTGATGCCGCTGTAATCGCATTCATAGACCGTATAGGACATACCGTGGCGGCAGGTGTATTTTGCCTGATCCAGCGGTTTTCCCACCGGCTGCCAGGATACGCTCCAGTAATCTCCGTCCTCATCATCCCGGATATACACATAATGGCCCGGGCGGTCCATGGGAACTGCGTTGGCCCGAAAGCGGGTTATGCGGTGGTACTCCGGTGATTTATAGAAAATATATCCGCCTGCGGTATGGTTCAAAACCGCACACATGTCTTTTACTCCCAGGTAATTGGTCCAGGATGTAGGCAGATCTACCCTGTCAATCACATACTCTCTTTTCTCATTGTCAAAATGTCCGTATTTCATGTTACGAAACCCTCCTGAATCTCCTATTAAGAACTTTGCTGCAGATACCCGCTGTAATGGCTCTGCGCCCTCCCAAACGAAAGGGGCCCGCACCGGCAGACCCCTTTTCGTCTTCCTGGCTCTATTATAGAAAACTTTCCGTTTCAGTAACATAGTTCAGGATGTTAATATTTGTTTTTTCTTGTTACATAAACCTGTCCGGCAGCTTCCTTAAGAGCGTCAAACAGGCTCTAGCCTTCCAGGTATTTTTTCAGCGCCTCTGCTCTCTGTGCGGCTGTCTCGTATCCCTGGCGGTAAAGTGCCTCCAGTTTTTCCCCGTCCTTTTCTATACGCCCGATTTCCACAGGCCTGGGAGGCTGGATCAGGAAAACCCTGCCCTCTTTTTCTTCCCGGTACAGATAATCCAGGGTCTCGTTGTAATCCAGATGTCTGTTTTCCATACGCTCTACAAGCTTTGGAAACTGTCTGCCGTAGCGGATGCGCAGAAGAGGCATCATCTGGTTCTTCTTTTTCCGGTATTCCCTGCCGCGGGTGAGAATCACCACATTTTTCTCATTTCCCAGGCTCTCGGATTTTCGGATGGGAATGGAATCTGTGATGCCTCCGTCCAGGTAGGGTTTCTTCCGGATCCACAGGGTTCTGGACATAAGAGGAAGGGAGCTGGACGCGCGGATATAACAAATCTCACGGCGCAGATCCCTGATCTGCTTATACTCTGCCTGCCCGGTCTCACAGTTTGTCACCACAGCGTAAAACCCGGCAGGGTTGGCGTCAAAAGTCTCATAATCATAGGGGTCCAGCTCTTCCGGAATGGTTTTATACAGCATCTCGGCTCCAAAATAATCGCCTGTTTTGATAAAACTGCCTATTCCGCAGTATCTGGGGTCATCCAGATATCCGGTGATCGTCCGGTATCCCCTTCTGTGCTGCTTGGAAAGATAGCTACAGGCCAGGCAGGAACCTGCGGAAACGCCAATACAGGTGTCAAACTGTATGTCCTGTTCCAGAAAATAATCCAGCACGCCTGCGGTAAACACACCGCGCATGCCGCCTCCCTCCAAAACAAGACCTGTTTTTGTAATGCTCTGTGTCATAATTCTGTCATCCCTCTTCCGTCTCTTCTTTACTTTCATATACTAAAAATTCCCCGGCCGGCGCCCCGCAGACCGGACAGCGCTCCGGGCGGCTCTCCATCAGGCATCCGCAGACCGGGCACACATAAAATACGGTTTTTTCAAATTCGTCACCGTCTGCAGCCTCCCGAAGAAGCCTTGCATGGGCTTTCTCCGCGGAAGCGGCATCCCGGTAAGCCTGCCTGGTCAGCAGGAGATCATGCTCTTGGGCGTAGTCCGCAACCATGGGGTACAGCCGTTCGTACTCGAATTCCTCTCCCGGCACATAGGTGTCCACGGATTCATGAAAGGCCTTCGGCTTGTCTAAAATGGCGTAAAAGCTCTTGGCATGCCGGTATTCCGACTCTGCCAGGGCGCGGAACAGATTGGCGATCCTGCCGTATCCTCTCTTATCCGCGCGTTCCGCAAAGGTCTGATATCTGAGAAACGCATACAGTTCTCCCTTTACCGTCTCCTCAAGCTGACTCCTGGTGATCTTATCCTCCCGCTCCCTCTGGTAAGGGGCATCCCCCAGATTTTCAAACCTGTGGCAGAGCCTGCCGTTCTCCCGGGCAAAGCGGACAATGTGATGCTCCACATCCGCTGCCTTGATATTCTCGGATACGTCCTCAATAATGGCACCGCCTCCCCCTGTACAGACAAAGGGGATGTTATCCACTTCGTCCTCAAAGCAGGAGTGGACATGGCCGCACACAAAATATTTGATCTTCTCTTTATAGGGTAAATACACTGCCCGCAGGCGTTCAAACTCCTCCTGGGAGACTGAATTTCCCGTAAAATGGTTTGGAATAGGTATGTGGAACGCGATCACCACATTTTTGCATTCCTCCATGGCAAGTACCTGTCCCAGAAGTGCAAGCCCTGCATCGGAGAATTTCCGGAAGGCATTATCCACCACCACAATGGTGAAGGTCTCTGCAAGGACCGCGTAATCGTGCAGGCCGAAGAAAGCTTCATAGTCTCCTGTATCGTGGTTTCCCCGGAGCACAAATACATCTTTTTCGGCTACGGATTCCGTGAGGGTACATACATTTTTATAGTGCCGTTCATCCCCAACAGGAACCATATCGCCCGCAATGAGAATCATATCCTCCTTCGCTGCCTTCTCCAGCGCGCCTGCGTACGTCTTCATCATAACAGTGCCCAGCCCTTCGCATCCCGGGTCTCCAATCACTGCAAATGACGTACAGCCGGGGCGGCGGACGATGGGTTCTATAATTTTCTGAATATTACGTTTCTTCATGATAATACCTCCTCAATGGTATTATTTTACTTCATTTTTTCTGAACTGGCAACCCGAATCGACCGCGCGGGCTTCTTAGCCTCCTGTTCCAGGTATGCCTTAAGGGACGCGGTATCCTGTTTCAGCAGGAACAGAATGCTCTGGAGATACATTTTATTGTAGCTGTCGTTTAAGTCAAGACCCAGCATTTCGTGGATACGTCTTACCCTGTATTTCAGCGTACTGATATGGATTCCCAGATGGGAAGCGGTGCGGCTCATGACCATAAAGTTGTCAAAGAGAGCCTCCAGGGTCTGATAATAGCTGGTGTGGTGGATATAGTCATGGAGGAGCAGGTCCTTCAGCCCTCCGAATAAAAGGACATTGACCGGCAGGGATTTCCACCCCTCATAGATGATGTAATCCAGCGCAAAATCCCTGAATAGACATGCCTTTTTCGTGTAATCCAGTTTGTTTCCGATGCGTATGGCAGCCAATGCCTGGGTACAGTAATCCGGGTAATCTAAAAAACTGCGGAAAGGCGTGCTGACACCTGCGATCAGCGGGGAATCTTTCAGTATCTTTTCCAGCCGTTTTGCGATCTCATCCACACCGCCGGATATCAGAAGCAGGTTGCAGAGGAAGAAAATCTCAGTCCCTGTCTTTACCATGAGACTGCTTCGCTCAAACAGCTCATCATCGGGTATCTCTCTCTGGCTGACTTTGCTGAAAAAGGCTGATTTCAGCACAATGCACACATAACTGCCCTTTATTTCCCAGCCGAGGGTGGAGAGGGCAAGCTCCAGGCATCTGGGCATCTGCAGAAAGCTGCTGCCCTTTTCCGCCTGTATCGCCAGGGTTTTCTGCATCCGTTCCATACCCTGATAACTGTTTATAAAATTCACACGGAGCAGGCTCCTTAAATACTGCCCTGTATGACAGAGCAGTATCCTGTCCCGTTCCGTCAGCGGCATTGTGACAGAGAGAAGAAAGATCCCGAACAAAAACTTATCCTCCTTACGGACCGGCACTGCCAGAAAGGGAATCCCCTCCTCTGTTTCGGAAACCCCGCCCTCCCCCTTACATGCCCTGCAAAAAGAACGGGCAAAAGACGGCCGCAGAAAATCGGTATCCCCGTCCCTGCACTCACAGGGAATCCTGCAGGCATCTTCATTCTGGGACAGGGCCAGGATCTCCATATGTTCTCCCACCAGGATAATGGGATTGGAGAACACAGACAGAAGCACAGGGGCAAGGGCAGAGAACGGTTTTCCCGTCCCTGCCCAGCCGGTCCAGCTCTTCCTCAAACATCCTGTATTTTTCAAACAGTTTCATAAGCAGCGACAAGATCATCTGAGGTGTCAGATAGGGTCTGACCCAGAGAATATCCATGCCCTCTCTTTCCAGGCACTCTTTGGAGGGCTTTCCGATGCTCACTAAAGTAAGGGCAGGATGTTTTTTCGGTATCCGCTCCAGGTCCCCGGCGTACATGACATATACGTGATAGGCTCTCGGCAATATCCCCTCCTGCCAGATCAGGGCGCCGGTCAGACAAAGCTCCGCAGGGTCTGATTTCAGGGAACTTCCCTCCACCCCCTTTAAGTCTTCCGCCAGTATCCATCCATTCAGCTTCATAATACCACCTCCTGCTCCCCTGCAAGCTCAGGATACCGTTTTAAGATTCGGAAGATGAGCATCAGATAAAGCCTCTCCTGAGGGGAATCCAGATCCATATCCAGAAGCTCCCTGATCTTTTTCATCCGGGACTTAAAGGTATTCCTGTGTATGTACAGATCATCAATGGCCTTTGCTGTGTGGGAGTCAAATTCTATGTAATTCAGTAAGGTCTTGTAATAGCTGGTATCGTGGGTCCTGTCATAGCGGATGAGTTCCAGGATGGACGCCGGTATCAGCGTCCGCACCGGCAGGGTGTCGGCACCGCAGTTCAGCACATAGTGCAGGGCATAGTCCTCGAATTTGAACAGCCACTGGGTGCTGCTGCACTCCTTTCCTGAATAAAGGGCTGCCTCTGCCTGCCGGTAGTAGTCAGGAAACTGGAAGAAGTCAGAGAACTCTGTGCTGATTCCTGACTTGAACAGATTATCCCTTACAATATAGGCCAGGCGCCTGCATTCCTCATCCCTGCCCTCCAGCCCAAGGCCCAGATTGCACAGAAGCAGCAGCCTGTCCTCATATTCCAGGGAGAGGTAACCGTGAAGCTGGTGGTCAAAAAGCACGCTCTCATAGGCGGCTGAATGCAGCTCCTGCCCGGTCTCCGTCAGTTCCATGCAGACACAGAAAAAAGGGCCGCTCCGCTTCCATCCTGCCAGCCGCATTGCCATGAGAAGCTTATCCACATCAAATTCCGACGGGCTTCGCAGATACTCCAGGGCATAATTCTTAAATGCCTCCAGAGCATTGAATCTGGAACCGGAATGACGCACAGCAAGCGCCCGCACCGTCTCGGTGAACACAGAGAGCAGTGCCAGATGTCCGTCTGTCAGAGTGATATTCACCCCGTCTATGACAATCCTTCCCCAGTATTCCCCGTTCTCGTCGAATATGTTGCTGTATATACTTATGAACTTTTCCCCCTCGTTGCTCCAATACTGGGGTGTTACAAATTCCAGGGTGGTCAGGTAATCCGAGCGAAAAAACAGCTCATCCGTAATATTCCGGTCCAGATAATTGGTCCCCTCCTGTAAAAGGCTGTAGGAAAAACTGGCATTTCCCGCCTCCGCATACCCCATAAGCTCATATTCCCTGTTGTGCACCATGACAGGGCTGTTGAAAATGGGCAGGCTGAGGCGGCAGAGTGCCTCAATGCTCCGCTCCCCGGAGAGGACAGCGGAAAGCCCCTGCTCCCATCTGTTGTATTTCTCAAAAATTTCTTCCAGCCGGGACAGCAGCGCGTCCGCTGTCAGACTGCCGTCCATACAGATCCAGGAGCAGCCATACGGGAAATCTCCCGCCAGTGGTTCTGTCCCCCCTAAAAACAGCAGTGCGGTTCCTGATTCCAGCTCCGGAATATCCAGTGCCTGGTCTGCAGATTCCATCAGATACAGTGTGTCCCTGCGCAGCACACAGCCCGGCTGATACAAGGTGTAGAAGGACAGCTTTCTATCCAGATAATCCTGTTCTCCCCGGTACCCGGACACATGCTCCAGTTCATTCATCAGAATATGTATATTTAATTCCATTCTGTACCTCCCTATACCTTCCGTTTCCTGTTTCGGCTTCTATAGTTCCATTATAAATCCCTTCTCTTTGTTTTACCAGATTATCCTTTCCTCCGTTTTGACGTTTTTTCATCTCCAAATTCACAAAAACGGACGAAAAACAGGATGCCTCTGCGTTTTTTCAAAAGTTTTAGACGGTAAGGTCACGAAAATACAGGAATTTCAAAGGATGGTAAGAGAATTTAAATAAGATATAATGGGTACATAAGATCCGGATCGCAAATATTTTATGGAGGTGTAAGATGGACAAAGAAATGACCAGAGGGCGTGCTCTTCTGTTTTTAATCTCTCTTTTTCTGACAAACGTGGCAGTTATGGCAGATATGGTTATCATTCCGGCCGGAAACGGGCTGTATGAGACCTTCCAAAATGACGCCGCCGTGAATTTTATCCTGTCGGGACCATCCTTTATCATGCTTTTCTCAGCCATGCTGTGCGGAAAACTCATGCAGTATCTGAGCAAAAAGAAAATTTTAATTGGGGCTATGATCCTGTTTGCCGTATCTGCCATTTTAGGCGGAGCTGTGGCAAATGTGTATTATGTACTGGTTATGCGTATACTGGTGGGCATTTCCATGGGCTTTGTAAATGCCGCTGCCATGGCTCTGATCGCTGAGGTCTATGTGGATGAAGACAAGCGCGGAACCATCATGGGTATCTTCAATGCCACTATGGCAGGTACCGGTGCTGTCATCAGTCTGATCGCAGGTGTATTTGCAGTACGTTCCTGGAACGAAGTTTTTAAGGTCTACTGGATAGCCGTGCCGGTGATCGTCATGATGATTTTCTTCCTTCCCACAACGCCGGCGGAGGGCAGTCCCTCAGAGGAAAACCAGGCGAAAGTACAGGGAAGAAATCCATATCTGTCGAGGCAGTTTATGCTGATGGTCTCCTGCTTTGCCTATAATCTGATCTACGCGGTCATCTATTATCAGGTATCTGTCCTGGTGGCAGAACAGGGGTATGGAAATGAAAGCGTTGCCGCACTGCTCTCCACACTGGGTACCGTGGGAAGCTGCATCCTCTGTATCCTGTTCGGAGCCCTGTACTCCAAGCTGAAAAGGGCAACCATCATTTTCGGATATGTGGGACTCTGTCTCTCCTATCTACTGCTTTACCTGGCATCCGGACCGGTCATGGCCGGAATTGCATGTACGCTGTGCGGTGCTTCCTATGGATACGGTTTCTCTTACTTCTTCCTGAGATGCACGGTCGTCGTACCCAAGGAGCGGGTATCCTCCTCTATCTCCATGACAACAGCCATCGGAGGTTTTGGAATGTTCCTCTCCACCTATGCCTGCACCATGCTGCAGAAGCTTCTGGGCACCACAGGCATTTTAAAACTGCTTCCCGTAGCCATTGCCGCTTCCGGAATCGGTGCTGTACTGTCTATTATCTGCACTGTAATGGATAAGAAAAATCCCAGCGACCTGTCCATGCAGGAAGTCCGGGAAAATGAAAATATGTAATATGTAAAAACGGAACTCATGAAAGGAGATTTTTGATATGCTGACAAAAAGACAGAATTTACTGGAAACCATCAGAGGCGGACATCCCGACCGCTTTGTAAACCAATATGAATTTATGCACATTATTTACGGCAGCCCGTTCTTTGACCTGCACAACGGCCCCATTCTGGAGGAAGGTGTCTTAAATGCAGTCAATGGCTGGGGCATCACATTCTCATGGCCAAAAGGAACCCCCGGCGACTTCCCGGTCCACGATGAGGAGCATCTGGTACTCAAGGATGTTACGGAATGGCGGAAATACGTTCATGCGCCAAGTCTGGATTACCCGGATTCTGAATGGGAACCTTACATCAAAGAGGCGGAATCCGTGGACAGAAATGAATATTTCGTAACTTCTGTCATGTTCCCGGGACTTTTTGAACAGTGCCATCATCTGATGGATATTCCTGAGACTATGATGAACTTTATTGAGGAACCGGAGGCCATGCATGAGCTGATTGACTATCTCACTGACTGGGAGCTGGAATATGCGGATAAGGTCTGCAGATACTTAAAGCCTGATGCCCTTTTCCATCACGACGACTGGGGTACCCAGACCTCCACCTTCATCTCTCCCGCTATGTTTGAGGAATTCTTCCTTCCCGCATACAAGAAGATCTACAAGAGATACCGTGACAACGGCGTGGAGCTCATTGTGCATCACTCGGATTCCTACGCAGCCACACTGGTGCCCTATATGATAGAGATGGGTGTGGATATCTGGCAGGGTGTCATGACCACAAACAACGTACCGGAACTGATCAAAAAATACGGCGGACAGATTTCCTTCATGGGCGGCATCGACAGCGCCAAAGTGGATTATCCGGGCTGGACCAGAGATGTGATCAAAAAAGAAGTGCGCCGCGCCTGTGACGAGAACGGCAAACTCTATTTCATTCCGTGTGCTTCCCAGGGACTTGATATCAGTACCTTCCCGGGGGTGTATGAGACACTGAGCGAAGAGATTGATGCTTACAGCAAAGAAGTCTTTTAATATTCCGTTATTTGAAAATGGCCGGCATTCCAACTCCTCTGGAATGCCGGCCATTAAAAAAACTCTCTGGCTTCTGCCAAAGAGTTTTCTGCCACTGCCGCTGGCCGGACTCGAACCGGCACGGTGTTACCCGCTTGATTTTGAGTTTTTCAAGCCATTCAGAAGTATTTGGAACGTACTGGTATTGAATGGAACTTACAACCTGCCAAAAACCGCATAAATTCAAGCCCTTTGCCACTTTGCAGCTGATATTTCTGCATGAATAAAGGATAAACGAAAATCAGCGGTTTGGCAAGCAAAATTTCCCGTTGGAGGGATATAGGAGGGATGTGGAGGGATTTCCATTACCCTCTCTCAATAAGATACTATAAATTATTTATAAAGCAGTCAGCACATATCACTGACAAATGATAATAAGGAGCTGAAAAATGAGAAATAAACAATACTATCAAGAACGCTTTAAGGACTACCCGGACATAGTGAATTTGGAGCAATTCCGAGAAATGCTAGGTGGTATCGGTGACAGTACGGCAAGAAAGCTCATGCGTGAAAAGAAAGTGAAGCATTTTTGTATTCGCCATACTTATATGATACCTAAAGCACACGTTATTGAATATGTACTTAGTGAACACTATGCGGAATATAAATACTCTTTAAAGGTTCAGATATAAATTAAAGGACGTTCAGAAATGAGCGTCCTTTTTCATACCCAAAAAGCGAAAGGAGGATTTATTTTTATGAAAAAGATTATGAACCGTCTGCTTGCTGGCGTACTAAGTCTGGCTGCGGTATTCACAACTTTACCTGCTTCACAGGTACAGGCTGCGGAGAAACAATACTGGACGGACGCACAGGAAAAGGCAGGCTATGTAGAAAAAGTCATGAATGATGGCAGTATCGGTTCTACATTCCATGAGGGCATTATGCAGGTGGAGGGTGAAACCGCCTACTGTATTGACATCAACACAGATTTTCAGTCCGGCTACAAGACACGCTCGGACGCAAGTTCCCGTATGAGTGCCGACCAGATCGCCGATGTTGCCCTCTCACTGGAATACGTCAAGCAATATGCAGCCAGCCACAAGGAGCTGAATTATAAACAGGTCTATCTATTGGAGCAGTGTGTTGTCTGGCAGCGATTGAGTGTGCATTTAGGATGGAACTGCGATAATGTACGAGCTGCCTATGACGAGGTATCCAAAGCGGTACAGGACGAGGTATACGCTGGCGCAAAGGCATTTGTAAAAGCCAACAAAGGACGCTACGACTGCGGCGGCTATATCTATTCCGGCGACGGGCAGGAATTAGGACAGTTCTGGGCGAAACTGGATGTGGGGAATGCGGCACTTCAAAAGGTGTCCTCCAATCCGGGCATTACCAACGGGAACAACAGCTATTCCCTTGCTGGTGCGACGTATGGTGTCTTTGCTGATAAAGGCTGCAAGGAACAGCTTGCCACCCTTACGACAGATAAAAACGGGAACACCGAAGCGGTGGAGGTAAAGGCTGGTAAAGTCTATATCAAAGAGCTATCCGTTCCGGCGGCAGGTTTCCAGTTAGACAAGACAGTATATCCCTTAACTGTCAAAGCTGGTGAAACAGCTACCTTGGAAGTCAGTGATACGCCTAAAGTCACAACCACACTGATTGAGCTTTTCAAGATAGACATGGAAACTTCAAAGTCCATCTCACAGGGGGCAGCTTCTTTGGAGGGTGCAGAGTTTATCTGGAATTATTATGACGGGTACTATGACAAAGACAACCTGCCAGCAAAACCGACCCGTTCATGGACGACAAAGACCGTGGCTGAAAAAGGCAGCGACGGAACTATCCATTACATCACAAAGCTGGCAGACAGCTATAAGGTATCCGGCGACAGCTTCTACTTACAGGATGGCGTGCCATGCCTGCCGCTTGGAACACTGACCGTATCTGAAAGTAAGAGTCCGACAGGCTACTTGTTAGAGGGTGCGTATATGCAGGCAGATGGCAGTGAGGAACAGATTAAGGGAATGTATCTGGCACAGATCACCGAGGATGGGGAGCTGGCGGTACTTACAGGCAGCAACCAGTATTCCGTTTCTGACAAGGTTATCCGTGGCGGCGTGAAAGTCCAGAAGCGTGACCTTGAAACAAAGGACACGAAGCCACAGGGCGGTGCAACATTAAAAGATACGGAGTTCACCATCACCAGCCTAAATGAGAACGGTGTGCTGGTGGATGGCAAGCTCTACCACAAAGGTGAGGTTGTGAAAACCATCCTTACAGGCATTGACGGTATCGCTTCTACGGCTGCGGATACACTGCCTTACGGAACATACCGCCTAGATGAAAGCAAGAGTCCGGCAGGCTACTTGACGACGGGTGCGGTTTCCCGTGAGTTTACCATCAAGGAAAATGGCAAAATCGTGGATTTGACTGGTGCGGAACAATCCATCTACAACCAGATCAAGCGTGGCGACATTGAGGGCGTGAAAATCGGCGACGGTACACACAAGCGTCTTGCCGACGTTCCATTCCGCATTACCAGCAAGACTACAGGTGAGAGCCATGTTGTCGTGACTGATAAAAACGGGCAGTTCTCAACTTCTTCTGACTGGGTATCTCACAAACAGAATACCAACAGGGGCAAGACCAGCGAGGATGGTATCTGGTTCGGCACGTCTGAACCGGACGACTCCAAAGGTGCGCTGCTCTACGATACCTACGAGATTGAGGAATTGCGTTGTGACAGTAATAAGGGTTTTAAGCTCATTCCGGCTTTTGAGATTGTGGTTTCCAGAAATAAGGTAGTCATTGACTTGGGAACGCTCACGGATGATTACGAGAAAAAAATCTCCATCCATACCACTGCTGCGGATAAAGCTACGGGTGAGAAAGTAATCGTTGCTGGTAAAGAGGTCACGATTGTGGATACGGTCACGCTGGACGGTCTGAAAAAGGGCACAAAGTACCAGCTCAAAGGCTGGCAGATGGTAAAAGACGAAAATGCCGAGCTTCTTATTGACGGCAAACGTGTGGAGAGTGAATACACATTCACCGCTGACAGTGAGGAAATGAAAGTCAAAGTGGAATATACATTCAATGCGTCTGCTCTTGGTGGCAAGGACTTAGTGACATTTGAAGAACTGTATGACTTATCCGACAAGAACGAACCTGTCAAAGTGGCTGAACACAAGGACATAGAGGACGACGGGCAGACGGTATCCATCAAAGAGCGTGTTATTAAAATCCACACCACTGCTGCGGACAAAGCCACGGGCGAGAAAGTAATCGTTGCTGGCAAGGAGGTCACAATCGTAGATACGGTCACGCTGGACGGTCTGGAAGTGGGTACAAAATACCAGCTCAAAGGCTGGCAGATGATAAAGGATGAAAATACCGAGCTACTCATGGATGGCAAGCGTGTGGAGAGTAATCACACATTTACTGCCGATAAGGAGGAAATGAAAGCGGAGGTCGTCTTTACATTCAACGCTTCTGCCCTTGGCGGCAAGAACTTGGTGACATTTGAAGAACTCTACGACATAACCAATCCCGACAAGCCTGTAAAGGTCACGGAACATAAAGACATAGAGGACGAGGGACAGACGGTGCTTATCACCGAGCGTATCATCAAAATTCATACCACTGCCGCCAGCAAAGACGGTG
>OAVG01000172.1_pt1 | contig 54837 bp, 50 predicted proteins | sample 1495271 | NCBI WGS metagenome assembly OAVG01 (sample SAMEA2580077, study PRJEB22360) | human gut metagenome | biome: human gut; feature: human-associated habitat; material: faeces | place: Denmark | collected 2008/2010 | reverse complement strand
AGCAGTAAGCGGTGTTCGGGAAGCTGACAGCCTTGTCAGCACCGTGCTGTTCGATGGCAGCATTGACAGCGCCTTCTGTCAGCCCATACACTGCGTCATTTCCGCTAAATACGGTTTCAAATAATGTCACTGTTTCATCCTCCGCAAATGATATTTTCTTGGTAAAAGCGAATCTTTTTTATATCCCCAGAGCCGCACGTTTTTCTTCTATTCTGGCGATCATGGCGTCGCCCAGTTTTTCAATATCTTTCTCCACGGTGTACGCTGCTTCCACCCACTTGCGGACACCCTCTGTCAGCCAGTATGTGACCTCAGAGGAACCGCTGACCTGCGGGTCTACACCCAGGAATGTATCAATCCCCGTGGCAACCACATAGTTTCCGATGGACACGGCTTTCTCTGACATCCATTCCGGCGCGCATCCCACAACGGGAAGCTTGGAGATGGGCAGCCCGGAATCCTTTGACAGCTCAGACGCCAGGACCATCATACGGCTGATATCCACACAGGATCCCATATGCAGGACAGGCGGAATATCTGCCAGCTCACAGACTCTCTTTAAACCGGCTCCGCACAGGTCTTTTGCCCTCTTATCCATAAGTCCGGCCCTTGCCGCTGCCTGGGCGGAACATCCTGACAAAATCACGATGATATCGTTTTTGATGAGCTTTTTCATCAGCTCAATATGCGCGTAGTCCGGGCGCACCCTTGGATTGTTGCAGCCGACCATAGCTACAGCGCCCCGCAGCACGCCGGATGTGATACATTCCAGCAGCGGTTTCGTGGTGCCCAGCACGTCCACCTGTGAGTTTGTGACACCGTCCAGAGTCTTGACTATGGCCTCCACGGAATAGCCCACCGTGGCCTTTTGCTTTAACTGCGGAATATGTACCAGCTCCTGTTTTCTGTTGGCAAAATTCTCAACCGCTGTGCGGACGATCTTCTTAGCATTCTCCCCTGCTGTCTCTGCGTTAAAACGAATGAAATCGGAATCCGGCATCTGCGCAATGGGGGAGGTGGTGATAAACTTGGTATGGAAGCATTTGGAGAGAGGGCCCAGTGCCGGGAAAATGCACTGTACATCCACTACAATGGCTTCACAAGCTCCGGTCAGCACCACATTTTCCTGCTGCAGGAAATTTCCCGCCATGGGTACGCCTCTTCGCATGGCAACCTCGTTGGACGTACAGCAGACACCTGCAACGTTGATCCCGTTTGCTCCCATGGTTTTTGCAAGTGCCACCATCTCCGGATCATCGGCGTATTCGCAGATCATCTCGGAAAGACTGGGATCATGTCCGTGTACAATGATGTTGACCTGATCCTCTTTCATGACACCCAGATTAGCCTCTGTATCCACCGGTTTCGGAGTGCCGAACATGACGTCTGAAAATTCCGTGCCGCACATGGAGCCGCCCCATCCGTCAGACATACCGGAGCGCAGAGCCTGACGCACCAGTGCCTCCGGTTTGCTGGAATTTCCCATATGTGTCATATGCATGGCAGTGGAAACTTCACGGTCAATGGCTCTCGGCTCGATCTCCGCGTCATGCCAGAGCTTCTGTGTATGCTCCGGCGCACGTTTCAGCCATCTCTGCACACCGAAGGGTTTTCCGTATTCCATAAGGGCCAGCTCTGACATCTCATGTGCCAGTTCATAGATATCCCGGCCCTCTGTCTCTACGCCCCATTCTTTTGCGATGCGGATCAGTTTCTCCGCGTCCTTTACCTTATAATTGCCATCCGGTGCCACCGTGTGCAGGGTATGGCAGATCTCACGCCCATGGTCTGAATGGGTGGCTGCCCCTCCTGCCGTAAAACGCAGAAAATTCCTTCCCGCAATGCCGTGTGCGTCACAGCCGCAGATACCTCTCGGCGCCTTTTTTGTGATCCGGCAGGGTCCCATGGAACAGATACGGCAGCAAATGCCCTCCTCGCCGAATTTGCAGTGGGGTGTCTGGTTCTTCACGCGCATCTGCCAGGAATCCGCACCGACCTTTGCCCCTGTCTCCAGCAGCCTGTCTGTGGCTGCCTCGAATTCTTCTACTGTTGTCAACCTAAACGAACTCATCCTTATCCTCCTGAAATATTGTATTTGTCTATATTATAACAACCCCGGGCAGGGGTTCCCATCAACGTTTTATTGACTGTCTTCAACGTTTCATTGATGGGGTATGCAAAAAGAAAGACACACCTCATTTGCGGTTCTGAGATGTGTCTTTCTTTATGAGTGAATTCGTGATTATTGTAACATACCGTTTCTTCGCTGATAATAAACAAAACGTTTCAAGCATGCAACGAATCTCTGAGGCGTTTCACCTCTGTATGGAATTTTTCCTGATCTCCTCCAGCCAGTACATCACATGGTTGTGAAAAAGGCTGATATCCGGGTTCTCTGCCTTTCCCTCCCGGGTCAGCATATAGGTCTCCCAGTTGAAAGGCCCCTCCTCAAAGGGAAGCATGACCAGATCGTCCTGTTTCATGTCATCAAAAATAAAATCCACAGTGACAGAGATGCCTTTGTTCTGCTGAACCATTTTATGGCACAGACTGAATCCGCTGGTCTCGAAAACGATATCCGGCTTAAATCCTGCCAGCCTGCACTGGCTCAGTATCAGGTTATGGATATTAAATTCCGAGCTTTCAATGTAAAGCTTTTCCCCCTCCATATCCTTTATGGAGACGGTTTCTCTCCCACTGAGAGGATGCTGCCGGTTGACCAGCAGTTTGATCTCGTACTTTTCCATAAATGTAGCCCTTGTGTTTTTCAGCAGGCCGTTTCCCACTGTAAAGGCCACATTTCCCTCTCCCTCCTGGAACAGCCTTTCCACCTGGCGGTCAGGATATTCCCGGTAATTGAATTTAATATGGGGATACTTTTTCTTAAAATCCACCAGGCATTCCGGAGTCACAAGCCTCAATATGCCGTAGGCGGACAGCAGGTCGATCTCATGGTTCTGCCGCTGTTCAATGCAGCGGATCTCGCTGCATATGGAGTGGTAAGAATTCAGAAATTCAGGGAGCTTGGCATACAGATAAGCGCCTGCTTCTGTGAGACTGATTCCCGTACCTGTTCTGTTTAAAAGAGAGGCGCCCATCTCACTCTCAATATTTTTTATGATCTTGCTGAGGCCCTGAGGTGTCATATACAGAGCGTGTGCCGCCTTTGTGATACTTTTGTGCTGGCACACGGTTTTAAAATACTCCAGCTCCTTTATATTCATCTTCTCACCTTTTGGCCGGAAAAGGACTTCCGGTCTCTCCCTATTTAATCAAGCTCAATTTCAATGAGTTCCGCTGCCGGAAGTTTTTTCGTGGAGGATGCCTTATATTTCTTAAGCTCTGCCGCGGCTTCCTTTAACGGAATATTGGTTCCGGCTCCCGCCATACAGCCGCCCGGGCAGCCCATGCCTTCTATGAGGCAGCCATTCATTTTTCCGGCTTTGGCAAGGGTCAGCACTTTCTTACACTCTGCCAGACCCTCTGCATGTTCAATATGTACTGGGACTTCCGGGTGGTATTCCTGCAGGCATTCCTCAATCGCCTGGGCCACACCCCCGGCTATGGCATAACCTCTTCCCGCTGCGGTTGCATTGTGCAGGCTGCCCTGTTCTTCCATCATTGCCGGATCTATTCCCTTTGCGTCAAACATTCCCTGCAGTTCTTCAAAAGTAATGACAAATTCCACATCACTGCGGACGTCCGTTCTGGATGCCTCCAGTTTTTTCGCCGCACAGGGACCGATGAAGACCACTCCGGCATTGGGGTATTTCTGTTTGATACTTCTGGCAGAGGCGACCATGGGGGTCAGCTCCTGGGATACACTGTCAATCAGATCCGGAAACTGTTTTTTTGCAAGCATGGACCAGGATGGACAGCAGGACGTGAGAAGAAAGGGCAGTTCTCCGGTGCTCACCTTTTCCGCATAGTGATGAGCTTCCGCGATTGCCCCGATGTCCGCGCCAAGCGCTACCTCATACACTTCCTTAAAGCCGAGTTTTAAAAGCGCGGCCTTGAACTTTGCCGCAGTCACGTCTTTTCCGAACTGGCCTACAAATGCAGGCGCCACTTCGGCAATGATCTCTTTTCCCTCACGCAGTGCCCTGGAAAGCTGGAAGATCTGGGACTTATCCGAAATTGCCCCGAAGGGACAGCTCACCATACACATGCCGCAGGACACACATTTTTTCGGGTCAATGGCAGCTCTGCCCAGATTGTCGCTTCCGATGGCCTTGACGCCGCAGGCCCTGGCACAAGGGCGTTCCATTTTGGAGATGGCGTCATAGGGACAGATGGCCTTGCATTTGCCGCATTTGATACATTTTTCCTGATCGATCACAGATTTTCCATTCACTATAGATATGGCATTTTTCGGACATACCTGTTTGCAGGGGTGAGCCACACAGCCTCTGCACATGTTGCTGACTTCATATTTGTTGGGCTCGCAGGCATCGCAGGCAGAAGGGATGACCTGCATAAGAGGCGGCTCATAATATTTTTCATCTATGTTACTGTTTTCCATTCCTGCAGTGATATGGACTGCTTCATTTTCCGGGCGCAGGGACATACCCATGGCAAGGCGGACACGCTCGCTGGCCACCGCTCTCTCCCTGTAGATACTCTCCCTGTAAGTTGCCCTCTCCTTAACAATATGATACGGGATGGCTTCTATCTCATCATTGAAATTATCCTTTGTGGATGCAAAAGCAACCTTGCAGATTTCTGTAAATACTTCACGCCTGATCTTCTTTACCGGGGTTTCTACACTTCTCATTTAAAATCTCCTGTTCTCAATCATGCTCTAATACCATCTATCCGCACATTAAATGGTTAGAATCTATCGTTTACATATCTTGCGTAACTGTGGTCAGTTACTATCTTTCATTCTATGAAATATCAGGAGAAATGCAAGTTTTTTATTCAATACACTGACCGGTCCATTCTCTTATAGGACAGGCATATGGGTTTTCCCGTCCACGGGTCCCGGCTGATACTGGCATCCAGGGAAAATACATCCGCCAGGGTCTTTTTCGTCATGATTTCCTCCGGGGTTCCCTTATAAAGCACTCTTCCGGAGCGCATGGCAATCATCCAGTCTGAAAATCTGGCCGCCAGATTCAGGTCATGGAGGACCATGGCAATGGTTTTTTTCTGTTTTTTATTCAAATCCTCCAGAAGCTCCAGCACCTCAAGCTGATGCGTCATATCCAGATAGGTGGTTGGCTCATCCAAAAGGATGAGAGGCGTATCCTGGGCAAGGGCCATGGCGATCCAGGCCCTCTGCCGCTGTCCTCCCGAGAGCGCGTCCATATCCCTGCCGGCAAGCTCCTCCATATCCGTAATGGAGAGCGCCCAGTCAACGGCCTCATGATCCTCTTTTTTCAGCCGCCCGAACCCTCTTTGATGGGGATATCTGCCGTAAGACACCAGCTCTTTGACCGTCAGGCCCCCCGGCGCCTGAGGCCCCTGGGGCAGGATCGCCATTTTTTTTGCCACCTCCACTGTGGACATTTTGGCGATCTGGCTGCCGTCCAGAAACACATGGCCCTCCCGGACAGGTGTCATGCGGGACAGGGCTTTTAAAAGAGTGGATTTCCCGCAGCCGTTGGGCCCGATGATCGACGTCATGTTCCCCCCGGGGATCTGCACATCCATGGCCGGGATGACAATATTTTGATGGTATGCAACGGAAATGCCTTCTCCTGTAAGTACAGCATCCATATAAAAATCTCCTTTACGTTTTAATCAGCAGATACAGAAAATAGGGGGCACCGATCACGGCAGCCACGATTCCGACGGGAATCTCCCTCGGCGACAGCAGCGTGCGGGATATCAGATCCGCATATGTCATCAGCACAGACCCGGTAAGCACAGTGGCCGGAACCAGGATTCTGTAGTTCGGTCCCACCAGACGGCGCGCCATATGAGGGCAGACCAGGCCTACAAAGCTCAGTCCTCCGCCCACCGCACAACAGAGGCCGGACATGGCGATGGCTGCACCGAGAAGGATCACGGTCTGCCTGGACACGGCTGCTCCAAGTCCCACAGCCGTCTGATAGCTTAAGGACAGCACATTCAGCGTGCGGCTTTTATAAAAAACAAACAGTCCAAGGAGCAGAAGGCTGACAAAAAGCAGCCGCACATTCTGCCAGTTCGCTCCCCATATGCTGCCGGACAGCCAGTTCTGCACAAAGGCATAATCGCTGTCCGGCAGGCGCAGCATTAAAATGGTGGTCACACTGGACACGGCAGTGGAAACCGCCACCCCCATCAAAAGCAGCCTGCGGGGTGAAATCCCCTGTCCTGTGCGGGCCAGCCGGTAATCCAGCACAGCCACCGCCATGGAACCGGCAAAAGCCAGTACAGGAAGCAGCACAGTAAGGCTGACAGAGCTTTGCGGCACCAACACCAGAAACGCTGCCACAAAAAGCCCGGCACCCGCATTGATTCCCAGGATTCCCGGCTCAGCCATATCATTTCTCGATACACCCTGGATCACACATCCGGAGACCGCCAGCCCCATGCCCACCAAAAGACTGGTGAAGATTCTGGGAAGCCTCAGGTTCAGAAGTGTATAGCGGACACTTTTTGTGCCTCCGCCCTTTAAGATCTCCCACATTTCCTCCGGGCTGATTTTCCGGTATCCCGCATTTATCTCCAGCCATATGCCTGCAAGCAGCAGGATGATCAGGATCATAAATACCGTAACCATACGGATCCTGCGTCTTCTCTCACTCAAAAGTCCTCTCCTCCTTCCTGGCTGTCCAGATAAAGAACGGCACCCCCACCACAGCAAAAACAAGGCCGATGGGCACTTCACCGGGGGCATTTATCATTCTGGAAAGAATATCTGCCGCCAGCATGAAGAAAGCTCCTGCCACCATGGAACAGGGAATCACAGACCTGTAATCCGCACCTGTAAAATACCGCACAACGTGAGGTACCATCAGGCCCACAAAAGCCACCGGACCGGCAAGCGCCACGGAACCGCCCGCAAGCAGCAGGACCACAAAAAGGCAGACCGTCCGGGAGCGTTCCACGGAAAGTCCCAGCCCTCTTGCCGCCTCCTCCCCCAGACTCAGCAGTGCAACTCTTCCTGAAAGAGCCGCGGCTGCGGCCAGTCCCAGAAGGATCACCGGACCGGCGAAGATGAGCTGTTTTCCGCGTATTCCCGCCACGCCTCCCGCAGTCCAGAAGGTGAGATTGTAACCGATCTTACACAGAATCGCCACTGCCTGACTCAGGGATGAGAGGAAGATACTCACAGCGCTTCCCGCAAGCACAAGCCGCACCGGATCCAACCCGCGCCTGTTCAGACTCATAAGCCCATATACAGTAAACATAGCCCCTGCTGCCCCCAGAAAGGAAAAAAATACAACACCTGAGAACCCCAGCCCCGGCAGGAAGGCCAGACAGAGTGCCAGCGCAAAGGAGGCTCCCGCGTTGATTCCCAACAGTCCGGAGTCTGCCAGCGGGTTCCTGGTCACCCCCTGCATCATGGCGCCAGCCGCTGAAAACGCTGCTCCCACCAAAATACAGCCCGCTGTCCGCGGTATCCTGAGTTCCCGTATGACCAAATGCTGCCGGTCTGTAAAATCCGGCCGGAGCACCGCATCCAGAATCTTCCCGGGAGGAATGCCCGTACTTCCGTATAATATGGAAAGGACTGCGGCAAGTAAAACTGCCGCAGCTCCTGCTGTCAAAAAACATACTGTCTTTCTTTTCGCATCTCTGCCCATTATTTTCCCTCAAATCCTCTGAAGAAATCAATAAAGATATCAAGCTGCGCATTGTAGGTGATCGGATCCCTGTGCATGAAGGACACCTGCTCATAAGGGAGCACTCTTCCCTCCTGCACGGCCTCCAGGCTGTTCCAAAGCTTGGAATCCTCCACAAAGGCACTGTCCGTATCTGCCAGCACGCCATACAGGATAAAATCTCCTGTGTATTCAGGCAGCGCTTCCAGGGAAACCACCTGATACTGGGTATCCCCATCCACCATATCTGCCTGCACTGCCTCAGGCGCTTTCAGCTCCCACATATCGTATAGAATGGAACCGCCTCTTGCGAAATGGCTGCCCATGGTGTAGATCTGCTGAGGCCATACCTCCACAATGGATACTGTCCTGTCACCCACGATTCCCCGGATTTCCTCTTTGACGTCAAGCGCCCGCGCCTTAAAATCAGCAATATATTCCTCCGCTTCCCCGCTTTTTCCCACCAGGTCCGCAATATACCGGAATACTTCCTCATCACTGCGCTTTCCGTCCTGAATATAAACCGTAGGGGCAATTTCGGAATATTTCTCATAATCTGCCTCTGTGATGGTTACGATCAGGTCCGGCTCCTGCGCAGCAATTATTTCCAGGGAAGTCTCCACGCTTGTAATGTCCATCTCCCGGATTCCCTCTGTCTTATCCGCCAGAAACGGATTCGACAGGGAATACGGGGACGCGATGGCAGGCTTTACGTCCACAGCCAGAAACTCACCCAGATAATAGTCCGTGACAATGTTCTCCGGGTTTATGGGAATCTCCACCTGTCCCTTATCTGTCTCCACTGTCCGCATGCCCTCTTCTGCATCCCGGGAGGCGGCGTTTTTCTCAGGGCCTTGGGCTTTCTGAGCGGTACTTTCATTTTCTGTGTTCACCTTGTTATTTCTCGATTCTCCGCCTTTTCCGGAACAGCCTGTCAGCATGCCCACAGCGGCAAGTACGGCAATGGCCGGCGCCAGTCTTCTCGTCCTATTCATCATAATGTCTTCCCTTTCTCGTAACGGCATATTTTATTCTTTAGTTAGTTATAGCTAATTGACAGCAGTCATTCTAGCATACTATACTATTTAAGGCAACATTTTTTTGCAATTGCACCTGATCGGAATATATCTGTCACCGTATGAATAAACGGTATTTTTTGTGGTAAACCTCTGAAGCTGAGGGATAATAAGACTGCAGCCCTGCATAAAACTACCTTCCGCACATGGAATTTGTACAGCAGGCTGCCGCATTTTCAGAAAAGGAGTATGGAAAATGAGTATACAAAGTCATCGTGAATTTCAAGACAGGATTTGGCAGAACCTGGGATTTGACTCTCATAAAGAGAAACACTGCACCCGATATGCCAATGAAAATCGGCCGGAAGACGGAACCTGCCTTTTATATGAGCGGCCCGGCCTGTATGCTTTTACTGTGGCGGACTATACGGTATCTGCCCCTTTTTCTCTCGCCTTTGCGTGCCGTGATACGCAGCTCCGGTTCGGCAGTTTCTATGACGGCAGGACACGGTTTGATATGGAAGGGATCTCGGCCCACACCTCCACCCCGGCATCCTTTCTGGTGCGGGAGGAGAAGGTGAGAGGACAGCAGTTCTGGAATGCCGGACAACACTGCAGGGGAATCGAGTTCGCTGTATTTCCTGATTTTGTAAGATACTTAAAAACCATTGACCCTCATGCTTCTGTACTGGACAGTCTCTCCAAAAACCGCACATACCATGCACTGCCCCCGGAAATCGTCACCGTGCTGCACCGTTTATTTAAAGTGGCGCAAAACGGCAGCCTCACCCCGCTTATGCTGGAAGGCTGCCTGCTGCAGTGTATGGACATTCTGACAAATGCAGTAAAACAGGGAACGTTTTCTGCACCGGATTTGATGCCCACCGTATATTTAGGTAAAAGAAAAATCACCTTTGATGAATTCGACCTGCTGGCCGTCCAGCGGGCAAAAGAAATTCTCACAGAAGACCCTGCCAATGCCCCCACCATTTCACAGTTGAGCAGACAGGTTTTTCTCAATGAGCAGAAACTAAAGGCCGGTTTTTCCATGTGTTTTCACATGACAATCGGCCGGTATCTGAAGGAATGCCGTATGGCCAAAGCGGCTGCCCTTCTCACCTCCACCTCCATGAGTGTCCGCAAGGTCGGACAGGCTGTGGGATATACAAGCTGCGCATCCTTCATCAAAGCCTTCCGCCGGCACTACAGGAAAACACCTCAGGAGTTTCGCTGTGCAGATTCGGAAAAATAATCCTCCGCCAGTATGGCATACCCTGCCGCATCACAGCGGCCCTGGTTATTCCAGTCTGCCTGTCTCCTGGTGCCCTCGTATTTCATCCCGCATTTTTTCATCACTTTACCGGAGTTGGCATTGCGGGGGTCATGACGGGATTCCACGCGGTTTACCTGCACATCCTCCATGAAAAAGCGGATCACTTCTTTCAGGGCTTCTGAGGTCACACCCCGGTGCCACCATTTCCGGCCGATGCAGTAACCGATGTGGACCATTTCTATGGAATCATCTTTTGATACGACAGAGATAGAGCCTATGGGTTCCTCTCCGTTTTCCTTCAGCGTGATCGCCCACTGGTAAAAATCCTTCTCCCCATAGTGGAAGATCCACTCCTCCAGAACTTCCCCGGATACCTCCGGGCTCTTGTGGGCAGGCCACATAAGATAGGCTGTCACCTGCTCATCCTTTGCCCAGTTATGAAACATCGCCTCTGCGTCGTGCATGGTAAAACGGCGCAGCACCAGCCTTTCTGTCTCCAGTTCCTCTGTTCCTCTGTGCTGCATATCCTGCTCTCCTTTCTTGTTAAAACAACTCGTCCAGCAATATATAATATCTGATCTTATCCCAGTCCGGGGCCATTCCCAGTTCCTCAAAAAGCAGATTTACATATCCCTCATTTTTTCCTGTATTGTACTCTAAGCTTCTCACGCACAAGGCAATATCCTGCCAGATATCCGCTGTCCCCGCTCTTCCCAGGTCTATAAAACCACTGATTTTGTTATCCTCTGCAAAAATATTCGGCAGACAGTAGTCCCCGTGTGAGAACACCGTCTCTTCTTCCGGCCTGTGTTCCTTCAGCCACAGAAGAAGTTCCTCAGGATTTTCAAATTCCTCCCTCCCATAGGTGTCCGGCTCATGGTCAAACTGCAGGCCTTCCGACACACGCAGGGATGCCTGTTCCAGTTTGTAATCCAGATGCCGCTTAGACGGGCAGCCGCTTACGTCCACTGTCCACAGCATTTTCAGCCCTTCTGCCAGAAGATGCACCAGAAGCCTTGGACTGCTGAGATACACCTCATCACAGAGCATTTTCCCCCTGGCTCTTGTCATCAGAAGGTATCTCATATCACCGCTTTTCTCCGCACAGATGATTTCCGGAACAGGGAGTCTGCCCTGCAGCCATCTGAGCATTTCGTGTTCACTGCGGGACTCGTTTTTCTCCCGCTCTGCTTTTAGTACCATATCAGTCAAGCAGAATATTTCCGAACCGGATCTGCCTATGGTGTCTTTCCTGTATTCCCGGTGTTCCGTATATTCTCTTATACGCTCCGGAAGTGCTCTTTTCATATCAGCCTCTCATTTCTGTGTCAAAGTAAATTGGAAAATCGCTTTCGGCAGACAGCGGCGTGCAGACTGCCGGAATGACGTCTCAAAAACACTTGGATTAAATCTGTTTTTTCATAAAGATCAAATCTTTATCTGTCTCAAAACCGTTTTTTTCATAAAAATGTTCGGTCGCATTTCCACGCAGGGTCATGAGCTGAACATTCTCAATGTTTCTTTCGCGGAGCCGCCGCTCAAATTCCCGGTAAATTTCAGAGCCGATACCGTTTCCTCGGCTGGTATTTCTTACACAGAATTCTTTTATCTCAAACAACACCCCGTCATAAAACTGCTCGGCAAACCCAAGCACCATACCACATAACGCGTCCTCCTCATACGCGCAGATCCCGTAAAAGGTTTCCGCTTCTGCCATCTGCCGAAGCCTGGTTCCCGCCGTCTCCGGGGTCCAGGCATCGTTCCAGGGCGGCGCATTAAAGGTCTCCACATACATGGCTGCAAGGGATGCCAGATCCTCTTTCTCAATCTCTTTATATGTAAGCATTTATCTGTCCTCCTTTTTCATGGGCATTCTTCAGGGATCAGTCAAACTGTGTCTTCCAGTGCTCTGCCCCCGCTGCCTCAAAGCACATGGCGATCTGTTCCTTTGTATTTTTATCCTCCGCAAGAGGCGGCAGCTCATCTATGGAAAAGTAGCCGCTGTCCACCGTTTCCAGATTTTTTTCAAAATGTCCGCCGATCACGGTGCAGAGTATGATGACTTTGCAGATTTTATATGCGTACCGGGGCTGGTTGTGTTTTTCCCTGTCCTGGATGGCAATGACCAGATCCGCTGTCACGTCCAGACCGGCCTCCTCCTTTACCTCTTTGATGGTATTCTCCTTCACAGACAGATCCACATCCACCCATCCGCCGGGCATGGACCACCTGCCGTCATTTTCCTGTACCAGAAGGATCTTGTCCCCCTCAATTATGGCTGCCCTGCAGTCCATCTTCGGCGTCTGGTAACCCACCTCACAGCAGAACAAGTCTTTTGCTTTCTCAAATGGCATATCTGCCTGCTGGCTGATCATCTCCGCCGAAATTTCCCGGATTCGTTCAAAACGCTCTATATCGTATTTATCTTTACAGTAATATAAGGCACTCTGGGCAAGACTCTGCAGCTCTACTGCCCAGTCCAGCCAGTTTTGTTTTTCGTCTTTCATATGTATTGATCGCAGGTGGGCCGCTTTTATTATACTGCGGAAAGCCGAGGCTTTTAGCCCGTCTGCTGCTCCTTTCGTCGTTCTGTCTGTTTCCATTTAAATAATGGAATCGTTCCGTTTTGTTTTTATTTTATACTTCCGAGCGCCACGCCAAGGGCAAGTCCTATGGCAATGCCTGTGCCCAGGTTTCCGAATATGGTTTTTCCAAAAACCACACCGAAAATAATCCCCATACTGATACCCATAGCCAAACGCCGGCCCTTTTCGCTCTCCTCCAATTCATTGCCAGGTTCCTCTTCCGGTTCATTGTCGGGCATCCCTTTTGTCTCGTTATTTTTCTCCTCTTCCGGCCCGCTGCCGGAATCAGCTTTCGCATGATTGCCGGTCCGGCTTTTTTCTTCATCCTTCATACTTCTTCTGCCTCCTCAGCAAGCTTCTTATCTTTTTTTATCTGCTCCCTTTTATCCACTCCATCCGGAACAAAACGAAAGACAACAAACTCCGCGTTCTCCTCCGTGTCATTCTGAAATGTATGGATCGAATTTTGCACCCGCACAATCTCTTTTTCCTTTGCCCAGTCTGTGCGGACTTTCCCCTCTTCCTTCCACTTGCAGGTCAGAATCCCTTTTGTCACTACCAGGATTTCCTCTATTTCTGAATGGTAATGCCACTCCTGAACCGCCCCTGCCGGAAGGCTGTTCAGATGGACTTCACATTCCGGATAGATGAAATAATCCACTGCTGTGCGGTTTTCCTTTACTGTGTGTATCCCTTTCCCCTGGCGGTCTATTTCCAGTCTTTCTCTCATATTATCCCCTCTCCCCTTTCACTCTGCCTATTTTGTAATTTTTAAAGCCGCCGGAAGCAACACTGTGAACAGCAGGAATCTGCCACTTGTTTTGATTATACAGGATTCCCCGCCTATTGACAATGAAACTCCTCAGAGTTTCCATTTACACCTGTCCTCAATCTATGATAGACTTATCCATATCAGGCAGAATAATATCTGCGCTCCGCCCAGCTTACATTATGAACAGACCAGATCCCGCAGTTGGAGAAAGAACTTGACTGCTCCTATCAGGCCGAACCCATGGAGGGCATATTTAAGGAAATTGTATCCTCACAGCTTCTCGCGTGTAAAAAAGATTCCGCACATTATATGTGGTACACCTTCTGGTTTCTGATCCGAAAATCTGACCGGACTATTGTAGGCTCTGCAAGCTTCAAAGATATTCCCGATGAAAAGGGTGAAGTGGAGATTGGTTACGGCCTTGGAAAAGCCTTTGAACATAACGGATATATGACGGAAGCTGTGAAAGCTCTGTGCCGGTGGGCACTTGGTCAGAACGGGGTACAGCATGTGACCGCAAAAACGGATCCGGAGGGTTCTGCCTCCCAGAACATATTGAAAACATGCGGTTTCACAGAGTATAAAAGAGATGAAACGATATGGTGGCGTCTATAGAATTGATATGTCAGGAGAAGAAAAATGAATGACAGACCTGTTTTAAACAAGCATCTGGACGGAGATACTTTCCGCAGTTATTACTATCTGAAAGAGGAGTTAACCGCGTTCTGCCGTCAGAACGGCATACCAGCGTCAGGCGGAAAACTGGAGCTGACTGACCGGATCGCGCACTTTCTGGACACAGGAGAAATTTCTGCTGCTTCCAAAAAGCCAAAAACAAAACCCGTGTACACAGAAATAACGGAAGATACCCTCATTGAACCAAATTTTGTCTGCTCTGAAGTACACCGGGCATTTTTCCAATCCAGAATCGGCAGCGGCTTCACCTTTCTGGTCCCCTTTCAGAAATGGCTGAAAACCAATACGGGAAAAACGTATCAGCAGGCCATTGAAGCTTACTTTCAGATACAGCAGGATAAGAAAAAAGGCAGAACAGCCATTAACCGCCAGTTTGAATACAACACCTATATCCGAGACTTTTATGCGGAAAATACCGGCAAACCATTGGAGGATGCTATTAAATGCTGGAAATATAAAAAAAGCCTTCCGGGCCACAACCGTTATGAAAAATCAGACCTGCATATTTTATAACTCCTTTATCCATAACACACCACAGCTATACCTTTGGTGACATACTGCCCTGAAAAACATTTTGCAGATACACAAAGGAGGCTGCCCCCCGCCAAAGCGGGTACAGCCTCCTTTGTATGTCATGCGTGAATCCAAATTCATTTGGAGCCGCAGTTTGCGGAGGATGCGGCTATGGTTATATCATAGCGAATCTTCTTCCGTTTTACAAGCCACCCCAGGGGATATTTTTTCTATTTCAGGGGAATCTGCTTTCTCCTGGGGCTCATTTTCGGCATTTTCAGCCTTTTTTCTTTTATCTTCCCCGGTAAGCATCTTCTTTACTGAAATGATCAATAAGATCAACACCGCGATCAGCGGCAGCCCTGTGAGTACGGAAATGGTCTTCACTGCCTCCAGTCCGCCGATCAGCATAAGGCCGATTGACAGAAGACAGAACAAAATCGCCCAGAATATTCTGTTCCATCTGGCAGGCTCCTCATCTCCTTTCAGTCTCTTCATGGTTGTCCCGGCCAATACATAGGCACAGGAATCAATGGTTGTGGCAAGATACACAAAACAGACAAGACACAGGAATATCATCATAAGCTTAGGCATTGGCAGAGTCTGCAGAATCGCTACAATGGCAGCGCTCTGCCCTTCACTCTGCAGAATGGACGCGAGATCCACTCTGCCTGTTTCCTGCAGAAATAAAGAGTATCCTCCGAATATCATAAAGCTTACACAGCAGCCCAGAGATCCCCATATCAGTTGTCCCCACACGACATTCCGAATGGTTCGCCCTCTGGAAATACGTCCCACAAACATTCCCATCATAGGCATAAAGGCCAGCCACCAACCCCAGTAGAAAACTGTCCATTCCTGCGTAAACTTTCCGCTTCCGAAGGGGTCTGTGTATGTACTCATCTTCACAAAATCCGAAGCGTACAGCCCCAGCGAATTCACTTCCATCTTAAAAATATCTGTTGTCGGCCCCACAAAAAGCACAATTGCCATAAAGATAAATGCCATTACAACATTTATGTTGCTGAGTTTTTGGATTCCTTTATCCAGGCCCAGATATACGGAGGTTCCGAATATGCAGACCCAGATGATCAATACTATGATACGCACAACAAAATCATAGTTCTGCGGGATACCGAATACTTCCCGGATGATCACGGAAAGTACAGGCGCCCCGATACCGAGAGATGTGGAAATGGAACCCACAATACCGAAAATAACAAGCATGTCGATCACATTTCCCAAAAAACCTTTTGCATGCTTTTTTAAAACAGGCTCGCAGGCAATACTCAGACGCATTCCCGGTTTTTTGCGTACAAACATCATATAGGCTGTGGCGATGATAGCCGGGTTATAGAACGCCCAGGCACTCAGGCCCCAGTGAAACTGTCCGTACATATGGGCATACTCATATGCCTGTTTGCCAAACGGCTCCAGATCAAAAGGAGGGCCGCTTACATAGTAAATCGGTTCCAGAAAGCCCAGAATCACGATGCTGGTTCCCACACCTGCAGTAAAAAGCATGGCGATCCAGGAGAGATTGGAGTACTGCGGCTTATCCTCAGCGCTGCCCAGCTTCACGTTCCCGTGCTTACTGACTGTCAGCCAGATCAGAAAACCAAAGGATACAAGACAGGCCAGCAGGTACAGAAACCCCAGCCTTCCTGTACAGAACTCAAATACACTTGAAATTATCTGGTTGGAAATCTCCGGTGCCAGATACAGTGGAATAATTATGACTGCCAGGATCACTACAGCCGGGATAAAAACTTTCTTCTCAATCTTCTCAAACAGCTTCACATCGTGTCCCTCCTTTATGATGCCAACCGTTCCGTCATCGGTTTTACTCTTTGTATTTGACAACAAGGGCGTCAGCTACGCCTACCCCTTCCCCTTCCGGGTATACAAACAGAGGGTTGATATCCAATTCCTTCAGGGTATCCCTGTTTGCACTGGCGAAATCAGCAATGCTTACAATGGTATCACACAGGGCGTCAATATCACATTTTGCCCCGCCGCGGTAACCGTTCAGCAGTTTAAAGGATTTCAGTGATCTGAGCATGTCTAAGGCCTCCGCCTTACTGATGGGCGCCGGGTACAGTGCCACATCCTTGAACAGCTCCACGAACACACCGCCCATTCCCACCATGACCATGGGGCCGAACTGCGGGTCATTGTTCACACCGATGATCATCTCTACTCCTGATTTTAACATGGGAACCGTTAAAATCCCGTTGATCTTCGCATCAGGACGTTTCGATGATACACTCTCCATAATTTCATTATATGCCTGAACCGCTTCCTCAGGACCATGGATATTCAGTTTCACACCGCCCACATCACTCTTGTGCAGAATATCAGCGGATTCCACTTTCATGACCAGAGCTTCCTTTGTGTTCTTGGCAAACTCTGCCGCTTCCTCCGCAGATGTGACAATGACTTCCTTGGGAACCGGAACCCCGTAGGCTCCCAGCTCTTTCTTGCTGTCATGCTCGGACAGGGCATAGGTCTCATCGCTCTTCTTCTGGCCCACTGCAAGACTCAGGCTCTTATTCTCCGGTGTATAGGAAATAAAATCAGCCAGGTGGCGCAGGATCTTAAACGCATAGACCGTAGGCGGAAGCACCGGTACACCGATATTGAACAGCTTTTCCTGGTATTCCGCATTCCTGGTGTTTTCCGCAAAGGGGATCATGGCGATCGGTTTGCAGTTTTCCCCTTTTTCTTTTACCACTTTCTCAATTCCCTGGTACATATAGTGGATAGCCGGGTCCGCGATCTCCAGAAGCAGTGTATAGCCAATGAGGACCATACCGATATTGGGGTCATCCATCACAGTGCGAAGCGCTCCCGCGTACAGATCCGCGTCATAGGAGAGGCTCGCCGTCATATCCAGCGGATTGTTGGGTGAGGCGTAAGAGGGAAGCTGCTCTTTCAGAGAAGCCAGGGTCTCCTTCGTGAAATCCGGGTATTCGATACCGTTTAAACTTCCCACATCGGCACAGATTCCTGTCTCCCCTCCGGAGAGGTTCATGGAGGCAAATGTGGCCTGCTTTGGCATCTGTTTTAAGGTGGAGAGCATAAGGGACATGGCCATCAGCTCTTCCAGATCATCCACACGGATAGCGCCGAACTTTTTCAGCACAGCGTCAAAGGACGCATCGGAACCGGAAAGGCTTCCCGTATGGGAGGCTGCAATGGCGCCGCCCTTGGCACTTCTTCCCGCCTTCAGGATAACGACGGGTTTTCTCTTGTCCGCAGCTTTTTTCAGAACTGCCGCAAATTTATCCGCATTTTTAACGCCCTCAATATAGACACTGACTACTTTTGTATTCGCATCCTCAACCAGAAAATCCATGTAATCCTCCATCTGGACGATCTTTCCGTTTCCGGCTGATATACTGTAGGAGAAACGCATGCCCGGGCAGTCCATCAGGGACAGGCAGAGCTGTCCGCTCTGGGAGACTACACCCACACTGCCTTTTCTGTCTCTCTTGTCAGAGATAAACGCAAAGGCCTGCACATTGTCCACATAATTGACGAATCCCGCGCAGTTCGGTCCCATAACGGCAATGCCCAGCTCCCTGGCGGTCTCCATCAGTTCCTTTTCATTGGCCCTGCCCTCATCGGTTCCCACTTCACCGTATCCGCTGGCAAATATCACGGCACCGCCGCATCCTTTTGCAGCCCCTTCTTTTAACAGAGGGATCACTGTCTTCTGGGAAGTACAGATGACCATCAGATCCACAGATTCCGGTACTTCTGTCACACTCTTATAACAGGGAACCCCAAAGACCTGGTCACGCTTGGGATGTATAAAATATACATGGCTTCTGTCTTCCATATAAGTAAGGATATTGCGGCATACATCGCCGCCGAATCCTTCCTTCTCACTGGCACCGATGACTGCTACGGACTTCGGTTTCAGCAGTTTTGTCAAATCCATAGTTTTCTACCTCCTGTGAGAGGGCGGCAGAACCGCCCTCTTACTCAAAACCCCTATATTATCTGCCCTCCACCCCACGGCGATAGCAGGCTACATTCTTCTCATTAAATTTGCCCTTTCCCTTTTTCTCAAAAAAGGAGACAATGGCTGTTTCCATATATTCAATAGTAAACAGATCACTGTGGGCCGCCAGTGCTCCCAGCATGACCAGGTTGGCACCCTTTGGATTTTTTACCTCTGCGGCAATATCCGTTGCGGGAATCTTTACTACCTTGATATCCTCTCTGTATTTCCTGTCCTCGGGCACAATGGAGGAATTTACCAGCAGAAGCCCGCCGGGTTTCAGACGATCCTCGAACTTGTCGATAGCCGGTGTGTTCATGGTGAACAGAATATCCGGGTGCTTGGAAACCGGGCTGGCGATCAGCTTGTCACTGATCTTCACGGTACAGTTAGCGGTTCCGCCGCGCATCTCTGAACCATAGGAGGGGTAAAATAAAACATTTTTATCCTGTTCCATGCCGGCATTGATGAGGAGCATTCCGGCTGTCAGCACTCCCTGTCCGCCGAATCCGGCACAAATGATTTCTTTTGCCATGTCTATTCCTCCTCCTTTTTGTCTTTAAATTCACCCAGAGGGAAGTATTTCTCCATCTCATTTTTCAGGTGTTCCATGCTCTTTACAGGAGTCATGTTCAGGTTTGTTGGACATGGGGAGAGCAGCTCAACCAGGCAGAATCCCTCGCCCTTCATATGTTTTTCAAATGCTTTTTTGATGTATTTCTTACACTGGATCATACCCTTGGCATCTGCCATGGTGCCTCTTGCCAGATAGGCAATGTCGAAGCCGGTAAATGCCTGCTCTACACGAAATGGCATACCCATCTTTTCCGGGTCTTTTCCTCTCGGTGTGGAGGTGGTAATCTGCCCCGGAAGGGATGTGGGCGCACACTGACCGCCGGTCATGCCGTATAAGCTGTTGTTGATGACTACAGTCACCACGTTGTCATTGCGCAGTGCGGTGTGCATGGTCTCCGCCATACCGATGGAGTATGCGGCGCCGTCGCCGATATAAGCCAGCACCGGATTTTCCGGGCGCACCTTCTTGATGCCCACTGCGGTAGCCACGGGGCGTCCGTGGGCTGCCATAACTGTGTCAAATCTCCAGGAATCAATATTTAAAGAACCGCAGGCCACGTCAACCACAGCCAGAAGCTTTTCACTTAAACCCATCTCTTCCATTACTTCGGCAATCAGACGGACTGCCAGGCCGTGTCCGCATCCGGGACAGAAGCCACTCTGCGTAAATGTTACGGTTTCAGGAGCTACCAGTCTCATATCATACGCCCTCCTTTTTCAGCATTTCTTTTGCTTTCGCGATGATCCCGTCAGATTCCGGAATCTCGAAAATAGAACCAAAATGGTCAACCGGATATTTACCGCCGGTAGCCAGGCGCACATCGTCTGTCATCTGGCCTAAGATATTCATCTCCACAGTGAGGAATGCTTTGGCGTTCTTTGCCTCCTCAAATGCCTTCACCGGGAACGGCCACAGTGTGATGGGGCGGATGAGTCCCAGCTTCAGGCCCTCTTCTCTTGCAAGTTCAACGGTCTCACGGCATACTCTGGAACTGATTCCATAAGCCACAAGCACCAGTTCTGCATCTTCCACCTGAATATTCTCATAGCGCTGTTCGTCGCGCTCCATGTCATCGTATTTCTCTCTCAGGTAATTCTCATAATCCGGATGGGTATAATAAACGTTCTGGATCTTGCGCTGTTCACAGCCTTTTTTACATCCCTTGATGCTCCAGTCATATTTATCAATATCGTGTTCCCTGAATTCCGGAATCTCCACAGCCTCAATCATCTGGCCGATGGCCGCGTCGGAGGCGATGAGAACCGGATGGCGGTATTTTTCAGCCAGATCAAAGGCTTCCACCATAAGGTCCGCGTTCTCCTGAACAGAAGCCGGTGCCAGTACCAATGTGTGGTAATCCCCGTGGCCGCCGCCTCTTGTGAGCTGCCAGTAGTCCCCCTGACCCTGAGCAATGTCACCAAGACCTGTGCCAATACGCATAACATCCACGATAACTGCCGGAAGGTCTGCTGCCACCAGGTAGGAGATCCCTTCCTGTTTCAGTGAAAATCCGGGGCCTGCGGATGTGGTCAGTGCCCTTGCACCTGCTGCGGATGCTCCCAGTACCATGTTGACGCCTGCCAGTTCAGACTCTGCCTGGATGAACACCCCGCCCACATCTTCCATTCTCCAGGAGAGATATTCCAGAATCTCTGTCTGCGGAGTAATCGGATATCCGCTGTAGAAGCGGCATCCGGCTGCCAGAGCGGCCTCCGCCAGAGCCTCATTTCCTTTAAATAATACTTTTCCCATAATGAACCTCCCTCATCGTATTTCAAACACATAATCCGGGCATACGCGGTAACACATACCGCATACCACACATTTCTCTGCATCCACTTCAACCGTATTGTATCCCTTGGCGTTTACATGGCCGGATTCCTTTATGGCCTCCTGAGGACATGCGTTGATACAATACCCGCAGCCTTTGCAGCGGACGGGATTGGTGTAAACTTTTTCTTTTCCCATAATTTCATTTTCCTTTCTATAAATACTTCAGGAGATTGCTCCCTGTTTTGCTTTCTTACCGTGCCTGTAAATCAACATTGCCAGTGTGGCTCCCACCAGACCTGAAACTGCAAGAAAACCAAAGATAAAATTGTACCCTGAGCCGCCGAAGGCATCCAGCCACTTTCCAAAGAGCACAGAATAGATGGAATCCGGCAGATAGCCGATAATGGATGCAATACCGATCACGGTTCCCGTCATAGCTCTGGGGATTCCCGCCTCACTGACCGTGGAAAATACAACACCGTACATCATCATGGCGAACGCCCCCGGAATCAGTGTGTAAAGGCTGGCTGCCATGGGACTGATACCGGAAGGCAGAATGAGAACTGCCCCGAAAAGAACTGCCAGTATGACAAATGCCGTGGAGAGCCATTTACAGGTGGATTTAAATACTTTATCTGCAATGATGCCGCCCACAGGAGCCAGCAGCAGAAGCAGGTAGTTGCGGACAATGGAGATAAATCCTGAACTCTCCGGAGATACACCTATCACCTCGGTCAGATACGGATTGAAATAGGATATACTGGTGTAAAAACCATATCCGCAGAAAATAGTAAAGGAGACGATCCAGACAACGGGGTTTTTCAGCAGTTTTCCCACATCACCCATGTTGAATTTTGGTTCCCCGTCATCAACTTTTTCATCCTTTTTGTCACTGCCCTGCATAAGGAAGAACAGCAGAATGGCTGCGATAATAGCAACGGAGCCGCCTGCCAGAACGGCTCGGAAGAATCCCTGTTCCATATTTCCGCCTGCTGTCTTGTAAATGTTCAGCGCCAGCGTATTGGTCAGGGCTGCTGTAATTCCGTTGCAGGCATAATAAAGACCGTACATGAATCCTTGTTCTTCCTCTGTTCCGATGATGCGGACTGCTTTCATGAGCGCGGACCAGAATACAAATGCCGTACTGAAGGAGAGCCCCATCCAGATGAACATGGCGATCTTAAAGTCCATGGTAAATGCGTACAGGAAAGCCAGAGCTGATGTGCTGAGCAAAGATATGATCAGTGCTTTTTTCGGTGACACTTTATCTGCAATGATGCCGCCCGGTATGTAGAGGATCATATTTCCCACGGTGTACATGGTGAGCAGCAGGCCGGACTGGGTGTTGCTCATATGCATGGCTGCAAGCTGTGCGTCATAAAAAATGTATTTCACGTAGGGCAGAAAATAGATGGAACCTCCTGCCAGGCCAAGGGTTATGACCGTAAGATATTTTCTCACTTTAGAATTCATAAAAAACCTCCATATGCATAGAATGGGGATGCTTTTTTCGCATCCCCACCCTATCTAGCAGAATAACGGATTACATATCCGGAGTGTCGGATTTGTCCGGTGTGAACAGCCTTCTGGCTACGTCACGGGTGAATTCACCTGTCTTTTTGGACTCCTCAAATACCCGGCGTGTCTGTTTGCGGATCAAGTCTACGGTATCTTTTACGATTGCTGCTGCCGCATCCTCATCGTTCATGTCTTCAATCTTTACAATGCGGAAGATAATTGCTTCGTAGATACGGATGCCTCCCATATTTGTAATAAAGTCAACAGCTACGTCTACACCCTTTTTGCGGAGGATCTCGTCTGCTTCCGGTGTGGTGGGAATATTGGCTGCCTCCACTAACAGGGATGCTTTGATCTTGTCAGCATTGTCTTTATTGATAACATCTTCCAGGGCTGCGGGAATCAGGATATCACATTCTTTTTCCAGCCACTGGCTGTTTGGATAAATTTCATAGTTGTCCTGGAAAGCTTCTTTATTTAATTCGCCCTTCGGAAGTCTGGTTGCCACCAGTTTAGGAATGTCCAGGCCGTCCTTGCAGTAAACAAGTCCGTTTACGTCAGCGATTCCGATCACCTTGTAGCCCATGTCGTTCAGGGAGTTCACACAGCTTGCTCCTACACATCCGAAGCCCTGGATCACAACGGTAGCGCCTTCTTTTCCACCCTTCATCTTCCACGCTTCATCCGCTGCGGCCGCAACACCGTAGCCTGTGATCATGTCATACATTTTGAAGCCGTCATATGTCAGTTCTTTTTCCGCTCTGTCATGGTTTACAATACCCTGATGGATATCCGGATCTTCCTTCATGGCCTTTGTCTGCGGAATACCGATTCCCAGGTCATCTAAAATCCTTAAAACGTCGGAGTAGTCCACCCCTAAATCTCCGCCGATGGAAACACCTGCGTTGATAACCGGAGCGGTGGCTGTCAGGAAACGCCTCAGAACATCCAGGGCATCCGGAGCTTTGTAGTCATAGGCGATACCTGCTTTACATCCGCCTGTTGTGAGGGACTCACATGCTTTGTATTTGTATCCCATGGTTGTTGCAAGGCGGATCACTTCCTCCTTGGTAACGGTGGGGTGCATTCTTGTTCCGCCTCCGCAGTAATGATTTACGAAGTTGTATGCACACATCCATCCCTTTGCATCTGTCTCTGTGTCGTTCCATTCCACTACTAAATACGGTTTGTTTGCCATTGTAAAAATCCTCCCATTTTTAAATTGTTCTCTATTACAGAACCCTGTTCTTCATTGGTTTTATTTTTTTACTCGGCATTTTGCCGAGTAACCATTCTGAATTCTTTTTCTTTCTGTTCTGTATGTAAGAACTTCGTTCTTTTTTGATGTTATGAGCATATCACACCTTGTTTAATTTTTCAATATCTTATGGGAATCTTTTTCCTTTTTGTGCAAATTATCCAAATTTGACCTTTTATTTTCTATAGACGTTTTTGAATATCATTTGCATATCGTTTGAGGATCTGTACGAAAATATCCCGCTTCTCATCATCCATGCGAAGGGAAGGGGTGCTGATGCTCATGGCGCCCTCTACTTTGCCCAGGTGATTCAGCAGAGGAACTCCCACACATTTGACACCGAAGGTATTCTCCATGTTGTCCATAGCATAGCCGTCTCTCCTGGCATTCCTGACTTCCTCCCACAACTTCTCCTTGTCTGTAATGGTATAGTCTGTGAATGCCTTCTTCTCGCGGCTCAGAATCTCCTCCACTTCCTCATCCGTCATCTGGGAAAGGATGACCTTACCCACACTGGTGCAGTACATTTTTGAGCGCTCCCCTGTGACCGACCTGCCGGGCAGCATCTGGCCTTCCGGATAGACTGCCTCCAGATAGACCACCTCATCTTCATGGGGAATGGCAAGATATACCAGCTCTCCCGCCTCTTTTGCGATCTGATGCATATAGGGCAGCACTACCTTGGAAATAGTAAGGCTCTCCTTCAGCGCACGGCTGAGGGTAAACACTGCGGTCCCCAGACTGAATTTCCCGGTCTCCGGGTCCTGTTCCAGATAATCCATAGCCTTAAAAGTCATTAAAATATTATGCACGTTGCTCTTGTATAATCCCAGCTTCTCACTGATCTCCGTCACACCCAGAGGTTGTTTTTCCACGAAACATCCCAAAATTTCCAAAGCCTTCTGCAGGCTTTTTACCTTGATTTCTCTCTCTTCACTCATAGCGGTTCGCCCTCCTGATTTTTATATAGGTGCCGTTTGTTCCGTATATAAGAACCCTGTTCATTATTGTACCTTACTAAAATATTACCATCTCCGACCACACATTACAAGCATATGTTTACAAAGGATACGCAAAAAGCCGCATCCCGGCATAGGATGCGGCTTTTTGAACTTGGAGTGTCTGTGAATTCAAATCAGGCTTTTCTGTACCGTTTTATAAGCGGAGGGACGGCACGCCAGCCAATACTGTAATTTTTACGGTCATCGATCGGAGGAAGATTAACCGTGATATCATCATACAACACCCGGCCCCTTCCCGCAAGCCGCCCCCTGGGTTATAAAAGAGAAAAAGTTTCACTCTTTTTTCCCCGCCAAATAAGGGCTTTCTGCTGTGTCCGCAGTGTTTTTTCCCTGCCTGATTTCCCCATCCCGGGGTTCCTTGCAAAATCTTATTTCAGGAAAGAATCCAGAGCCTTGTTCAGGCGTTTCAGACTCTCCGTGTCTCCCTTTTCCAGAGCTTCCTCAATACACTCATCCATGTACTGTTTCAGCACTTCCTTCCCCGCACCGTTGACTGCGGAGCGCACAGCCGCAAGCTGGATCAGGACTTCACTGCAGTCGCGCCCCTCCTCCACCATACCGCGTATGGACTTCAGATGACCGGTAGCCCTGGCAAGACGGTTTACCATGCTTTTATCATACTTCGTACCTGTGTCTTTTTTCTCTTCTCTCATCGCACAGTTCCTTTCTCACTCCCTTTGCGCCCTGTCAGCAATAGATCTCCTCCCCGCCGGCAGAGTCCCAGGGATATCCCATCTGCCGGGCTGCCTCTGCTGCCACGTCAATGTCGATCTGGTCTGCCACCATCCAGAGTGTCATATCCAGCCCTGCAGCTGTACTGCTGCAGGAGTAGTATTTTCCGTCTGCCACCACCCTGGCCCCCTCGATTCTCTCAATACCCGCTGTAAACATCCTGTTCCAGTTCTTGTCAAGGGGACAGTCCGCCAGCTTCCGCCTGTACAGAAGCCCTGTCTGTGCCAGGATCGCGGAGCCGCTGCCCACCATCATACAGGTATCTGCATTCTCTGCCGCCTGCTTCACCAGATTCAGAGTGCGCTCATCCTGCCACAGAAGGCGCCGCGCTCCTTTTCCTCCCGGAATCAGAAGAATACCTTCCACCTCCTCCGGGATCAGGAAATCCGTCCATATCTTGGCCCCCTGCACGCTGTTTATCACATCCCCTGACACGGAGAGATAACGGATGTGGAAATATTTCTGCAGTTTCCCCAGTATCTCTGCCGGCCCGAAGATATCCATACACTCAAAATCATCAAACAGTACCATATTCACATCCATTTTTACACCCGCTTTCCTCCGCACATTTTATGTGATTCACCTGAGCCAGATTGATGGTCCTGGTACACACACAGTCTGCCAGGGCCATGTTGTGTGTGACTGCCAGCAGACCTATTTTTCTCTTTTCCACCTCACGCAGCATGAGATTCCAGATCTGCGCCTGCGTGATCACATCCAGCATGGTGCTCATCTCGTCAGCCAGCAGAAAATGTGTCCCCCCGAACAGGGAGCGCGCCACGCAGAAGCGCTGCAGTTCTCCCCCGGAAAGCTCCCTCGGATACCGCTCCAGCCATTCCTCCTCAATCCCCAGGGCCTCCAGCACTTCCTCCCGGTACATGCCTGACTCCTCCAGGACCTTCTTCATCTTCCAGCGGGGATTGATCGCCTTCTCCGGGTGCTGGCAGATAAGCTGCACCGGACAGACGCCTTTCTTTTCCATGGGTTTTCCATCCAGCAGGATTTCCCCCTCACAGGGTTCCAGATATCCCGCCAAAAGTTTTACCAATGTGCTTTTTCCGTAGCCGCTTGGCCCCACCAGGCCCACCCGTTCCCCTTCCTCCATGGAAAAGTTCACATCTTTCAAAATCCACGGCCCGCCTGCATAACAAAACCCTAAATTTCTCGCTTCAAGTCGCATGTATACACCTCACATATCCTCCCCTGATCTCGCTCATGGGAATATCATTTTCACACTCTTTTGTCTTATGGGGACATCTTGGAGAAAAGAGACATCCCTTTGGCAGATACCTGGCATATGGCTGAAATCCCGGAATGGGCCTGAAGCCGTTCTGGGGAAGTGCCTGCCACAGTGCTTTGGAGTATGGATGGCGCAGCTTTCCCGCACCCTCCAGAAAATCTTCCGCCTTTGCCATCTCTACTGTGGTTCCGGCATAAAATACGGCGATCCGGTCAGCAATATGAAAGGCCAGGTCAATGTCATGGGTGATGAGCACCACTGCCTTTCCCTCGTCCGCAAGCTCGCGGAATACTTTAAGCGCTTCCAGAGCCATTTCCAGATCCAGGCCCGGTGTGGGTTCGTCCGCGATGATCAGGGAGGCGTCGCTTATGACAGCCGTTGACACCAGAACCCTGCGGGCCATGCCGCCTGAAAGCTGGAAGGGATAATATTTTTCTATTTTTTCATCCAGATGGAATCTCTTAAAAATCTCCTTTTTGGAAATTTCCGCCTCTTTTCCCCGGTCGCCTCCCGTCACCTGTTTTCCCACTTTCATAAGGGGGTCCAGATAGGCGATGGACTGGGGCACCAGGGCGATCCGGGTACCTCTGAAAGCCTCCTTTTTCTTCTGGTCAAGGATCTCGCCCTTGTATGTGATACTGCCTGTGAGCCTGGCATTCTCCGGCAGGATTCCCACGACAGCATGGGCCAGAAGGCTTTTCCCGGAGCCGCTGGAGCCTGCGATCGCCACAATCTCCCCCGGTTTTACATCCAGGCTCAGGTTGGATATTACCTTCAGATCATATTGTTCCAGCCCCTTGTCATACATGTGGAAGGATACGGACAGGTCTTCCACTTTCAGCAGGGGCGCATTTTCCATTCGTTCTTTTTTCATGTTCTACTCCTATTCATGTGCGCTGTACGGGTCTAAGATCTTCTTCATATTTTCACCCAGACGGTCAAAAAGCAGTACAATGACCACAAGCATAAGGCCCGGGAAAAATGCCAGCCACCACATGCCGGATGACAGGTATTTCATGGATTCCGACAGGATGATACCAATGGCGGGCTGCTCCGGCGAGAGGCCGAATCCCAAGAAGGTAAGGCCGGACTCATGCATAATGGCATGGGGAAAGAGAAGGATCAGACCGATGATAAACTGCGGCACCATATGGGGCAGAATGTGATGTACGGTGATCCACCAGCTGGAATGTCCCAGCTTCTTTGAAACGCCTATATACTGCTGAGAACCAATCTGGAGCACCTCACTTCTTATAATACGGGCAAGCCCTGTCCAGTGGGTGACCGCCACGCCAATCAGTACCCCTTTTAACCCTTTTCCGCAGGCAAAGGAGATGAGGATCAGAAGCACAGTGTGGGGGATTCCCATAACCAGGTCTATGACCCAGTTGATAAAATGGTCCAGCCAGGAACGCCCCGTCGCTGCCGCCACACCCACGAACAGAGCGATCACGGCACTTACGCTTGAGGCGATCATACCCACGGAAATGCTGACCGAAAGCCCTTTTACCGTGCGCACCAGCATATCCCTTCCCAAAAGGTCTGTGCCGAAAGGATGCTCCAGGGAAGGTTTCAGCGCTTTTTTTGAAAAATCCGCCTGAATCAGGTCATCACTCAATAAGGCCCCCGACAGATATACGCCCAGGATCACGAAAAAGATCAGGGCGGCAAATAGTATGGTCTTTGTTCTCCGGTTCACGAAAATCCTTCGTCTCTGTGCACCGGATACCGCTGCAGTCATATCACTCATTTCTGTATCCCTCCCTTATCTGCGGGTCCACGACCCCGTATATGATATTTGCCAGCATATTTCCCACGAAGACAAAGAGCGCTGAGAACAGGGTGATCCCCAAGAGCAGCGGCACGTCAGAACCCATACCCGCCGCGGAAGCCGCAGCGCCCAGGCCGGGATAGGAAAACACATTCTCCGCCAGCACGGAGCCGCCGAAGAGCTCACTGAAAGAGCCGAACTGCATGGTCACGGCCGGCAGCATAATGTTGCGCAGCCCATGCCTTTTCAGGATACTCCACTTGGATTCGCCCCTGGCCTTTGCGAACATGACATACTCACTTTCCAGCACATCCACCAGTTTCTCTCTGGTGTGGAGCGCCACATTGGCAAAAGACAAAAAACTCAGTGTAAGGGCGGGCAGGATCAGGTGGTGGATTCTCTGGAGTATGGTCACCTGGTCCGTGGGAACGCCTTTCGGCACGCTCATGCCCATGGGAAACCAGCCCAGCTTCACGGAAAATACCATGAGGAATACGATTCCGATCCAGAAGGTTGGAATAGAGCACATGATGAGACAGACCTTCTTTAGGACCTTATCCGGCCCTTTCCCGTGGAAGGCCCCCATCACACATCCCACCGTGAATCCGATGATCCCCGAGAACAGCCAGGCCGCCGCCATGAGCGCCAGGGAGGTGACGAATTTTTCTTTGATGATATCCAGCACAGGTCTTCTGTAGATCAGAGACACACCGAAATCCCCCTGCAGAACAGACCTGCCCCAGGCGAAAAAACGTTCTACCGGCGGATCATTCAGCCCCCAGTATTCCGCTATCTTAGCTCTCTGTTCCATACTCACATTCGGCACAGCCCCCACATACTGCTGCACCGGGTCCACCGGAGACATGCTGACCAGAAGAAAGCTTATGATGCTGACCGCTATGAGAAGTGTTACCATGCGGAGCAGATATTTCCCCGTCAATTTCAGATAATACTTGTTTTTCATTCTGTCTCTCCATTTCATTTTCTCTTGTAAAAAACATACCGGAACGTGCAGATTGTCGGAATGAATTTTCAAACACGCTCCAGGACACGAACAGCCCCGAACGTAAAATCATTCCTGCCGATTTACGTCCGGAGCAGCTTCTCCTGCTTTTATTTATTTCCAGGTCCACTCTGCAAGGTTGGCAACCAGAGGCCACGCAGCACCGTGCGCATGGATTCTCTGTTTTCCGATGTCCAATCCGTCTTTCACATAGTAGAGATGGGACATGTTCACATAGAATGCCCAGGGCGCTTCCCCTCTCATGGAAGTACCGGTCTCACCATCCCACTGTGCTTTCTGCCACCACTGGTAAGACTCCTCTATGCTGAGGGAATTCATGGCCTTGTCAAGATATTCGTCTGTTTTTTCGCTGGTATAGAATTCCGGATTATAGAAGTCCGTCTTACCTGCATTGCTGCTGTGGTACAGCATATAGGAAGTCATGGGACTGTCTGAACCCCAGCCCATTATCATGGGTTCTGAGAACATCCTCTTTACGGTGTCGTCCGCGCTGACGCCCTCCACCGTAATGTCAAATCCCATGTTTTCCTTTGCCTGGTTTGCCACTGACATGGCAACTGCCTGCCGCATGGAATCCCCCGCAAAATACATCAGGTTAAAGGCCAGCTTTGTGCCGTCTTTCTCCCTGATCCCATCGCCGTCCTCGTCTTTCCAGCCCGCTTCATCCAGAAGCTGTTTTGCGTGGTCCACATCTGTCTCAATGACCGTTTCCTCATTCCACCAGGGCATGCCGTCACACTCTGTATAGGCAGGTTTCGCAAATCCGTTCAGAGCCTCTTCCATGATCCTCTCCCGGTCAATACCGCAGCACAGGGCTTTTCTCACATTCACATCTGAAGTGATGTTGTTTCCGATCTTGTAGCCGTCCTCGGTTGTCTTTCCCTCATCCGGCACGGTGGGAAGGGTGATCCCGCGGTTGTCTACAGACTCCACTTCCTCCACGTGCATGCCTTCTATCTCATTGGTCGCAATCGTGGCGGATGTCAGGGCAATATCCACATCCCCGGCTTTTGCGGAGACAAATCTGGCGTCCTCCTCCTGTACCAGGAACACTGCCTTTTTGATGGCAGGCTGTTCTCCGTAGTAATTTTCATTGGCCTCCAGGATGAACTGCTGTCCTTTGTCCCACTGTGTCAGCTTGTACGGACCGGAGCCAATGGTCTCCTCTGCGGACAGGCCGAACTTGTCGCTGTAGGATTTCTCGGGGACAATTCCAATCTGGGCAACTGTATAGATGAAGGTCACGCAGGGCTTGTTCAGTTTGAACTCCACTGTGGTGTCATCCGCTGCTGTACAGCTCTCCAGCATGGTGAGATCCATGTAGGTTGCCTTTTCCTTTGTGGTGTTGAAGGTAAACGCCACATCCGATGCCTTTAATGGCTCTTTGTCTGAAAATACCACGTCGTTTCTGATCTTAAAGGTCCAGGTCAAAGCGTCTTCACTGACACTGTACTCTGTAGCCAGGTCATTTTCCAGCTTGTCATCCCCGTTTACTCTCACAAGCGAGGAATACAGGGGGGAACCGGTGTAGCCGAACCCGGTGCAGGGGTCCCAGCTGTCCGCGTCATTGGAAAAGCCAATGGTCACCTCATCTTTTGCAGACGCATCTGCCTGTTCTTCCTTTGGAGCATCTGCCTTCGCTGACGTCTCCTCACTTTTCTGTTCTGTCTCATCGCTCTTCTGTTCCGTCTCCTTGGCGGAATTCGTACCGGAATCCCCTCCGCTCCCGCATCCTGCCAGCAAGGTCATAGTCATGGCCAGACAGCAGAGGACTGCCGCAATCTTTCTCTTCATGTGTTCTGCTCCTTTTTCTGTTTCGCACTGCAGCTATTCAGTAGTCTGCACATTTACTTTTTCTCATCCCGGAAGATATCCCGCTTCCGGTCTGTCTTGAATGGAGTATAACAGAGGGAAAAATGGCCCGCAAGCCGCCCCCGGGGTTTTGAGAGCAAGGTTTTTTCAACCAAAAAAAGCCCGCAGACGGCAGGTTTTCTGCCGGCTGCAGACTCTCATTCTGAATCTGCGAACCCCATCCCGGGGTTCAGTCTTCGCCCTGGGCCAGTTCTTTATAATAGCAGCCAACGTGACGCTGGCAGTGTCTGCATCCTCCCACACAGGTAAACAGGCTGTCCTCGCAGGCTGACACCCCTGCCCCTTTCAGGCCGAGGCACAGCTCCCATGCCTGCTGGATAGATGCCTCCTCCCCGCGCAGGACAAATGTCCTGGTTCCGTCGCCGGTCCCGAAGCCGCTTCCCGCTATCACCACAGCTTCCACGCCGAAGAGAATCTCAAATGCTTTCAGCTCCGTGATGACAGGGCCGAACAGATTGTATAATCCGATGGCAGCCCCCATGGACAGATCAATACCTGCTCTGCCGCTGTGAGCCTGGGCTGCCCCCAGATCCGGGATCAGTTTGTTGATGCCCGCCAGGATCAGCATGGGAACACCCTGCATATATGCACTGTGAAGGGCATATCCCCTGCTGCCTCCCCCCAGTGCCGCAAAAGCCAGCGCTGCCCTTCCCATAGGGTCAATGGCATTGGCCCCCACAACTACCAGGTCTTTATCATTCAGGGACTCTGCCACCTTCTGGATACTACTGTCCACATTCTGTCCTTTTCCATGGTCCAGCAACAGATTATGCGGCGCTTTGGCCTTCTTCAGGGCTGTCCTGGTACCGCTGGCATCAATTCTGCCGGAAATGCGCAGAGGCCCAAAACCCAGCTCCTCTGAGAGAGCCGACACGGTAGTTCCGCCGCACAGAAGAATCTTATGATTTTTCAGACGATTTTGTATCTCAGGCATTCTGCCTGCCGCTTTTGCGATCAGACGCTTTCCCTCATTTGCTGTCAGTGTGACCTGTACTTTTTTCGCCATATTTATCCTCCCGACAACATCTACATATTTCTGGTTCTGGGGTCCAGGTAATCACGGAGCGCGTCCCCGATCAAATTCACCGCGACTACGGTTATGGTGATCGCTATACCGGGGATCAATGCCAGATAAGATGCGGTCCACACATAATTTCTGGCAGCGCTTAACATGGCTCCCCACTCAGGTGTGGGCGGCTGTGCTCCCAGTCCCAGAAAGCTCAGGGTAGCTGCCAGCAGAATAGAAGAACCGATCCTCAGCGTGGCCTGAATGATAATGGGACCAATGGAATTCGGCAGCAGATGCCGGAAAATAATACGCAGATCCCCTGCCCCCGCAGAGCGAACGGCTTCCACAAAACAGCTCTCCCGAAGTGACATGAACTGTGCCCTCACAAGGCGTGCGAACACCGGTATGGAGCTGATACCCACTGCCACCATTGGAGTATAGATTCCCGGTTCCATCACCATTACAATGGCCATTGCCAGCAGAACACTGGGAAACGCCAGCAGAATATCACAGACAGTCATTAGAATCTGATCCAACAGCCCGCCGTAAAATCCGGCAAAAGCCCCCAGAAGAAGCCCCCCTGTAAGTCCCAGGATCACGGAAATAAAACCTGCCAGAAGGGAATAGTGCGCCCCTGTGACAATCCTGCTGAACACATCACGGCCAAAATCATCCGTACCAAACCAGTGCTCCGCGGAAGGCGGCATAAGCTTCACCGCGGTATTCTGTTCATAAGGCGATTCCACCAGAAAAGGTCCTGCTATACTCACAACCACCAGGAGCAGAAGAATACACAGCCCCACAACCGCGCTGGGGTTTCTCATGATCTTACGAAATGTACTCACATCCTTCCCTCCCTTCTATGAATACCTGATCCGGGGATCCAGCAGTGCATATACCAAATCCGTGATCAGATTAATAATAGTAAACGTAGCCGCAAGAATCAAAATACCACCTTGCACGATCTGCAGGTCTCTGGTATTCAGCGCATCCACGATCATTCTGCCGATACCCGGCCAGGAAAATACAGTCTCTGTCACCACCTGACCTCCCAGCAGCACTCCGAACTGAAGGCCGATGATGGTGACCACCGGAACCGCCGCGTTCCTCAGCGCGTGCACCCATATGATTTTCCCGCTTTTTACACCTTTTCCTTTGGCTGTCCTTATGTAGTCCTGTCCCAGAACCTCCAGCATGCTTGTCCTGGTAAGCCTGGCTATATTGGCAGCCACTCCCAGACCGAGAGTCAGGGAAGGCAGAACAAAGCTGGAGATCCCTTCCCTTCCATAGAAAGGAAACCAGTTATGATTGACTGAAAACTCTATGATCAGCAACAGTGCCAGCCAGAAAGAGGGCATGGACACTCCTAAAAAGGCAGCTATCATTGCAATGGTATCTCCTGCCTTTCCCCTGTGAATGGCCGCGAAGATACCGATGGGAACCCCCAAAAGCACTGCCACGATCATGCTGCATACCGCAAGCTGCAGGGTTGCCGGCCATGCGGACTTTAAAATATCCATAACCGGCTTATTGGTCCTGTATGAGTATCCCAGATCACCGTGGAGCAGGTTTCCCATATAACTGATATATTGCTTTCCCAGCGGCTGGTCCAGCTCCATGGCACGGCGCAGATTATCCACATCCTCCACGGTTGCCTGCGGTCCTGCCAGCGCCTCCGCCGTATCTCCCGGAATCGCATGGAGGAGCAGAAAGGCGCACGTGGCAGCCCCCACCAATACAATGCATGTAAAAATGATTTTCTTTATTATATATTTCAGCAAACAACCGCCTCCTTGGCCTTATGGCCTGCCAAAACAGCAGGCCGGTGGTCTCATCTATTACTCTGTATAATTACTGCTTTGTAACCTTTTCAAGCATGATATGTTCTGTCGGCAGCATCTCAATGCCGGAGACATTGCTGCGGTAGGACAGTGCCTGTTTCGGATAATACAGGAAGGTCCATGCTGCATCTTCCATGATGGTCTTCTCTGCCTCTGCATACATATCCTTGCGGGCATTTTCGTCTACCTCCGTCTTAGCGGAATCCAGAAGCGCATCCACATCCGGATTATTATAGAACGCCCTGTTGGAGTTCGGCGGGAACTGGGAGGAGTGGAATACCGGATATAACCCCTGGTCAGCATCTCCTGTAGATGGACTCCATCCCAGAAGAACCATGTCAAATCCTCCGTTCTTTACCTCTGACATCAATGCCTGGAATTCCCACTGACGGATATTCACGTGAATTCCGGCTTTCTCCCACTGTGCCTGCAGGTTCTCACTCACCTGTGTATCCATCAGATAGCGGCCCACCGGTGTCCACAACTCAAGCTCTATACCATCCGGATATCCTGCTTCTGCCAGAAGCTCTTTTGCTTTTTCCACGTCACACTCGTATTTCATACTGGAATTGTATCCCCAGGTATATGGAGAGATGGGGGAGTCTGAAACCGTGGCCATGCCTCCCAGGATATCATTTACGATCACATCCTTGTCCACCGCGTAATTCATTGCCTGGCGTACTTTTTCATCCTGGAGTACGCCTTTGCTGTTATTCAGGGCAACGTACATGGTCATGACTGTGTCGCCCTTCTGGATCGTCACATTCGGGTCGCTTTCCAGTCTGTCGGTCTCTGTCACGGGAAGCCTCAGCGCCACATCTGCCTGTCCTGACTGGAGCAGCAGCGCTCTTGTGGCATCCTCGGGAACTACTCTGAAATATACCTTTTCCACAGCGGGAGCCCCTTTAAAATACTCCGGATTTCTCTCCAGAACAAGTTCTTCTCCTGTCTTCCATTCCACGAATTTAAAAGCACCGGTTCCAACCGGATGTGTGGAGATCTCCTCCCCGTAATCCTCCAGGGATTTCGGACTGATGATCGCTGCGACCGGGTGGCATAACTGCTGCAGCAAAGCGCCGCAGGGCACGTCTGTTGAAATATTGACTGTATGCTCATCCACAGCTTCAATCTTGGTGATCGCTGCCAGCACAGACCTTCTCGGGGAACCCAGGTTCTCATCCAGCACTCTCTCAAAGGAAGTCTTAACAGCCTCTGCGTTGAAATCCGTACCATCGTGGAATTTGACCCCTTCCTCCAGCTTAAAGGTCCAGGTCAGCTGGTCCTCCGATATGGACCATTCCTTCGCCAGATCCGGCTCTATCTCCATATCTTCATTGAAGCGTACCAGGTTATTGAAGATATTCTTATTGAATATTTCTGTTGCAGAGTCTGTGCAGAAGTGAGGATCAAAGGTAGACGCGTCACTTCCTGTCAGTACAATAAGCTCATCCGCCACTTGCGCGGTCTGGCTGTCATCAGACTGTTCTGTTTTTTCCTCCTGCTTCTGTTCCTGATCCGTCTCTTTCTTATTTCCGGAATCGCCTCCGCAGGCTGATAATGCAAATACTAAAATACCGGTTAAAATCATGGAGCACATTCTTCTCTTCATCTGCTAAACCCTCCCCGGCCTTTACGGCCTTTCATCTGAGATAACTGCCTGCACACACTTGTGCATCATTTCTTCTGCATGGTTCCATACACTTCTTTTTCTCTCTGCAGCCCTCTTTACAGAACCGCTCTGTTCCTTTTGCAGCCTGAGCATTCTGTATACCTGAGATGGAGCTGCCGCGCCCTGACAGTCCCTTCTCTCCACAGCGATCCTGAAATTCTTTGCCTTGTCCACCTGTTCTTCTGATAACGGTAGGCCCTTTTTGCATATTTCACGGCACCAGCCATCCAGCAGCTCCCAGGTCAGGTCATCCTGACCCTTTCCCGCACGGAAAAGCTCGCTGACTGCTCCTCCCACCACTCTGTGTGCCTGTCTGAAGGACAGTTTTCCTTCCAGCACCAGGCTGTCCGCCAGCTCTGTAGCATTGGAGAATCCCTTATACAGGATTTCTTCCATAACTTCTTTATTGAATTTCAGGGATTTTACATATTCTGCGCTGATCCGGCACATACCTTTTGCAGTTTCCACACATTCCAGTACATCAGACCATGCTGCCGTCATGTCACGGCTGGCCTGAAATTCCACGGAGCATGCAGAGCATATTCCTGCGTATCTTCCTGACAGCAGCCTTGCCTGGGAACGCACTGTTGCACAAATGACAGGATTGCGCTTCTGCGGCATAATACTGCTTGAATCGATCAGGTCATCTGACAGGTCCGCAAACCCCGCTTCATTTGAACACCAGTTGATAATATCCTCCGCCAGTCTTGCCAGAGTGACCAGAACAGATATTCCGATGCCGGCAGCCTCCATCATATAATCAGCGCTGGCCACTGCATCCCCGGTGTGTTCCCAAACCCCCTCAAATCCCAGCAGCTCTTCTGTCCGTTCCCTGTCTATGTTGTATTCTGTTCCGGACATGGCAGCCGCTCCCAGAGGGTTTTTGTTAAACCGTTCAATGCACTGCAGGATTCTCTCTGCGTCCCGCAGAAGAGGAGCCGCGATGCCTGAGAGATAGAAACCCATGTTGACAGGCTGTGCCTGCTGCCCATATGTATAGCCCGGGAAAATATAGTCCACGGTTTCCTCCGCACGCCTGTGCAGCACCTCCACATGTTCCAGGAGAGCATCCGCCAAATACAGCAGTTTTTCCCGCAGCTCAATCCGCCACATGGCAGCCTCCACGTCATTACGGCTTCTGGCAACCGGCAGATAACTGCATATATCTTCCCCGGCCTCCACCGTGATCAGATGTTCCAGATTGATATATAAATCCTCCAGGGACGGGTCAAGCGTCGGAATCCGTTCCCCCCATCCCTCCATGACTGAAAGCAGTCTGCGCGCTGCCTCTTCCGGGATAATGCCCTGTTCTTTCAGCATGATGACATGGGCTTTCATGACACGGACCAGGTAGGGAAAGGATGTATCGGATTCCTTCATTTTCGGCCCGTAGTAATATTCCAGAACTACCGGATTGATATTCCCCTGTATCTGTTCAAAAAATCCTCCCTTTTTCTCCTTGTTCTCCATTTCTCCTCCTACTTTTTCCTTTTTAAGATTTCTGTGATTTCCATAACACTATCCGAAGCATTGCTTTTTAAAGCTATGCAGGCGATTTCCCGTGCTGTCTCTTCTCCCATAATGCCGCCTGCCAGATCCATGAACTTTCCCGTGATATCTTCTTTTGACAAAGGATTAAACATGGAGCCCTTCGGTGCTGTTACTGTCTCTGTATCTGTGCTGCCATCCTTCCATTGAACCGTAACTTTGGCGGCACTGCGTTTTTCCTCTCTTCTCAGACGATTCATATCCTCGCTTTCCGCTACCCTGACTTTTTTCGCAACAGCAAGGATCTTTTCATCCCTCAGGCGCTCTTCCGAGTAGTCTGCTGCCTTCCCCTCAAAGCCCATCAGGCCAAGTGCCACACCGTAGGGGATACTGATCTGGGCGGATACAACCGAATCCCGGCGGTAGGTGCCGCCTGCCATCTCAATGGCGGACTGGTTCACCTCTGCCCGCACGTCCCGGATTTTCTCCGCATCTGTGAATCCGTGCCGTTTAAAAATCTCATGGGCCGCCGTATATGGGGAATGTACGGATTTGCAGGATGCAAACCACTTGTACTCCACCTCCTCTATAGCCGCCCTCTCTTTTACGGCATCCAGCACATCCAGACAATACTGCCTGCTCATCATGCGGTAGATGCCACCGTCTGCAGCTTCCAGTACCTGATGGGGCCCTGTGATCCCATTTTTTGCAAGACAGGCGCTCACGATACCGTCACGTGCAGCCAGACCGGGATGTATGCGTTTTGTCATGGCCCCGTCCGCGGCAAAAGCCCAGCTTCCCCCTGTCCTGCTTCCCGCGATCCCCAGAGCGTTTACCATCTGCTGCTCATCCAGACCCAGCAGAACTCCGGCGGCTGCCGCTGCTCCGAATGCACCGCATGTGGCGGTTCCGTGCCAGCCTCTTTCCCTGTGATCTAAAAAATCCATGCCTTCCGCGATTCTGACAGACACCTCCACACCTGCAGTGACGGCCCACAGCAATTGTCCCCATGAGGAGCCACAGCGCTGTGCAACTGCCAAAGCGGAGGGCACGCATACAGCACCTGTGTGCAGGATGGCGTAATGGACATCATCCATTTCCCTGATATGGCAGAGCGCGCCGTTTACCATGGCCGCCATATCCTCTGTGAGCAGGACACCTGTTCCCCATACGGGAATGTCCCCGCCGTTTCCAAGTTCTGCCGCAGTCTTGATAATACCGGCCCCCTCCTGTGTCCGGCTGCCGTAAATCCCGCACCCAATCTCATCTAAAATGCACATTCTGGCTGCCTGTTCTGCTTTGGCAGACCGCAGTGCCTCCTGATGTGTAAAAAGGTAGTTTACCAATCTTTCAATTCCCGTTCTCTCTTTCATCTATTCCAGCGGAAAGTGACATGCCACGATCCTGTCTCCTATCTGCCGATACGGCGGTTCTTTTTCCCTGCAGATCTGTTTGCAATATCTGCATCTGGTATGGAAGTAACATCCTGCCGGAGGGTTGGATGCTGAAGGGATGTCCCCCTCAAGTATGATTCTCTGCTTTACAAAATCCGGATCCGGTATGGGGTTCGCTGACAGAAGAGCCTGTGTATAGGGATGCGCCGGTTTTTCAAATAACTGCTCCGCATTCACCACCTCTGCCATCTTTCCCAGATACATAACGCCTACCCGGTCCGATATATGTTTTACAACGCTTAATCCGTGGGCAATAAAGATATATGTCAGCCCCAGTTCTTTCTGCAGATCATCCAGAAGGTTGAGAATCTGAGACTGCACAGACACGTCCAGCGCTGATACCGGTTCATCACATATGACCAGTTTCGGATTTAAGATCAAGGCTCTGGCAATACCGATCCTCTGCCTCTGGCCTCCGGAAAATTCGTGTGGATAACGATTGTAGTAATCCGGCTGTAATCCTACACGTTCCAGCATTTTCTTCACTTTTTCCCTGCGCTCATTCCCGGAACCTATGCGGTGTATGACCAGGGGTTCCTCAATGATCTTTCCTATGGTCATTCTGGGGTCCAGGGATGCAAAGGGGTCCTGAAAGATCATCTGAATCTCTCTTCTGGCCTTTTTCATCTCCGTTTTGGACATCTGGAATAAGTCTTTTCCCTCAAACAATACCTGCCCCCGGGTGGGTTTTGTCAGGCAGTTGATCACTCTTCCCGCTGTGGTCTTACCGCAGCCGCTCTCTCCCACCAGTCCAAAGGTTTCCCCCTGGTAAACAGTAAAGGAGATGCCGTTCAGGGCATGTACTGTTTTCTTTCCCCTGCTTCCCTTACTGACAAAATCTTTCCCGAGATCTTTCACTTCCAGCAGCGGTATTTTCTTATCACTGTCTCCCATTGCGTTCTCCCTCCTTCTCTGTATGCAGCGGAAAATGACATGTTACCCTTGTTGTCCCGATCATCTGCTGGGGAGGCTCTTCACGGGTACATAATTCCTTTGCATAAGGACATCTGGGATGGAAGCGGCAGCCCTTGGCAAACTGGTCCGGTGAAGGCACCATACCTTTGATCACCTCCAGCTTCTGCCTGCTGTCCATTCTGGGAATACACTTTAACAGGCCAAGTGTATAGGGATGCCGTGGGTTTTTAAAGATTTCCCTCACCTCTGCCTCCTCCACCACTCTTCCCCCATACATGACGATGACGCGCTGTGCCATCTCAGCCACGACGCCCAGATCATGGGTGATAAAAAGGATCGTCATATCCAGCTCCTGCTTCAGCTTTTTCATCAGGTCCAGTATCTGGGCCTGTATTGTCACATCCAGCGCTGTAGTCGGCTCATCCGCAATGAGCAGCTTCGGCTCACAGCTCAGCCCCATGGCGATCATGACCCTCTGTCGCATACCGCCTGACAGTTGATGGGGATACTCTCTCATACGCGATTCCGGGTCTGAGATACCCACCAGGCTCAGCATATGGACCGCCTTTTTTTGGGCCTCCTTCTTGGTCAGCTTCTGATGGATCCTCAGTGTTTCCATCAATTGATCCCCAATGGAGAAGACAGGGTTCAAAGAAGTCATGGGTTCCTGATAAATCATGGAGATGATATTGCCTCTTATACCGCACATTTCGCTCTCTGTCTTTTTCAGAATATCTTCCCCTTCAAACAGAATCTGGCCGCTTACATACTTTCCAGGGGGTGTGGGCACAAGCTGCATGACGGACAGAGAGGTCACGCTTTTGCCGCTTCCTGATTCCCCCACAATGCAGAGTGTCTCACCTTTGTTGATATGAAAACTCACCCCGTCTACTGCCGGTATCGTCTTATCCGGGGTAAAAAAATAGGTCCTCAGATCATTCACTTCCAATAGTTTTTCCAACTTCACACCTCCTGGTCATGCCAAAAAATCAGTAAATACTTCCTTCGTTATCTTAAATTTCTATTAACTATCATCAATTATACCGAATCGCCTTGTTTAAATGTTCTTATAACTTGCTTTGTTAGAACATTAAATTTGCTGTTTTTCTGCCTCTGTCGGTACTATTCCAAAAACCTTGTTTTTCTGCGCCAAAATTCATACAGTCCCTTTCTTTCGATTTTCTGTAATTCCTGAATCTTGCTTTTTTTTCGGTAAAATATGTGTTATTTTGCGATTTTACATTGGTATTATTTGCCATCTTTCCCTGATTCGACATCTATTGACAAAAGAAACGGCCTGGGATATACTTTTCAAAAAGTAATGATGACAGCACTCGTACACGGCCAGTGCAGCAGATATACAGACCTGACGAAACAGCTGCAGACAATATACATAACAGGAAAAAAGGGGGGAAAAACAGATATGGAAATACGCTTTTTTACAAAAGAGATCTGGCAGGAAAGTCCGTTTCATTTTCATGACCAGATGGAAATACTGCTCATAATGTCAGAAGGCGAAAGCTTCTATATCCGTGACAAAATATACCCCATTTCCCGAGGCAGCATCTTTATTTTAAACAGCAGTGACCTGCACAGAAGTGTGCCGAAACCACGCTCGATCTATCAGTATTATTCTATTCGTTTTTATCAGGAAGAGGTGGAAGGAATCTCCACAGAAGATTTTGACCTGCTGAAATGTTTCAGGAACCATAACCAGTTCAACCATATGAACAAGCTGAATATTGACCAGATAGACCATCTTCTGAAGCTGATCAACAAGATTGAATACTATCTTGCCTCAGACTGCTCTGCCTTCGGCAAAGACATCTTTGCCAGGACACTGCTGGCAGAAGTGCTGGTCTATATTAACTTTCTCTACGATACTCCGCTGCTTACACAGGTTCCAAGTGAAGAACAGATCTCTGCTTATTATCCTGTGATTGACTATATAAATGAACATATAACCGAAAAAATAAGCCTGGATCTGCTTGCGCAGAATTTCTATGTGAGTAAATATTATCTGAGCCACCGCTTTAAGGATCTGACAGGGATGACCATTACGGATTATATCATCAGGAGACGTCTCACCCTGGCGAAATCATATCTCAGGCAGGGTCTCTCTGTTATGCTGGCCGGTGAGCGTGCCGGTTTTAACAGCAACAATCATTTTATACATACTTTCACAAAAACCGTCGGCATGTCACCAAAACAATATGCCAGACAGTATTTGACTTTGGACAGCTATGTATCTCCAACTCCCCCGAAAAGAGATATTTTTACACGATAAAGGTGCCACTAATCTTATGCACGGTCGGCGCAGTAAATGCGCAGACCTGACGGCACTGTTACAATAAAATACCTGTTGACAAAATTACAAATATAGATTATGATTCAGCTATATGGTAAACATGTTCACCACATAATCGGTTTGACCATTCTGCCATTTACAAATATAGATTACAGCAGGTAAAAAAATGAACTCGGAAAATAACACCAAACAAATGCTGATTGAAGCAGCTTATAATATGATTCTGGAAAAAGGCGCTGAAAATATCCGCGTACGTGATCTGGCAAAAAGAGTCGGATGTTCGGCAGCCGCCTTGTACAAGCACTTTGAAAGCCTGGACTATTTACTGGCCCTGGCATCTGTAAGGTTTCTGAAGCCTTACATAGAGGAATTAGAGGAAAATCTGAAAAACGAGGATGATATTATCGAAGCACAGATAAACGCCTGGAGACTTTTTGACAAGTATGCGTTTATGCATCCCTATATATTTTTGAATTTGTTCTGGGGCAACATACGCAATGATCTGGAATCCATACTGCAGGAATACCTTAAAATGTATCCTGTTTTTGTGGAGGGTTCAAACACTGCCATGTTTTACTGCTCCATTTTCAGCGGATGTATTGAGGATAGAGATTACATCTGGTTTCGCCGTGCTGCTGCAGAAGGACGGCTCAGCTATGATGATGCGGAATATGTAAGTCAGATCAACTGCCTGATTGCCAGGGGACTCTTAAGTGAGTATATCAACAGTCCAAAAGACCCTGATGCCTATCAGAAGGCAGTTGCCCATTGTGATGCTCTGATTGAAAAAAACATCCGCATGTATCTCATCTGAATGGTCTGTGTCTGTACCTGACAGGACATAAGGCGGATTTCATCTATATCTATCCGCCCCGAACAGGATAAGAAAATTCTTGTCCTGTTCCATAAATATTTTTTTTACCCTACTGGTTAACATGTTCACCACAAAAAAGGAGGTTATTTTCCAAATGAACGACAATGTAAAAAAGATTCACGAAGCCAGCATGCAGATCCTGAATAAAACAGGAATGAAATTCTACCATCCGGACGCCCTGGAGATACTGAAAAACCACGGCATAAAGGTAGATGGAAATGTGGCGTATTTCACAGAGGATCAAATTATGGAGTGGGTCAGAAAAGCACCTTCCACTGCCCCCCTTTACGCTTCTGATTCCAGATTTGATATGCAGATCGGCGGAAACAGGCGCTATAACGGACCGTGCGGCGGCGCCACTTTTATTATGGACAAGGATGGACAGACCAGGCCTGCCCTGTTTTCGGATTTCATCAAATTGATCAAGCTGTTTGAGGGAAATCCCTCCTACTGCCTGAACGGGGGACTTGCCTGCCAGCCCAATGACATCCCCACGGAATCCTACATAACGCTCTTGGCCCTGGCCAGTATGCTGCACACACAAAAATGTATCTTTGCTGCTGCAGGGGATTACGAATCCATGGAAACACTGATCCAAATGGCCTGTATCCGCTTTGGCGTCACGGTTGAGGAGCTGAAGGAAAAACCCCGCCTGTGTACCATCGCCAATACAAATACTCCTCTGTATCTCGACAAAATCATGACGGAAACCGTCCTTACTATGGCAAAATACCGCCAGCCTGTGATCATCGCATCTGCCGCTATGGCCGGTACCACCGCCCCTGTCACACTGGCGGGCATGATCGCGGTTGTCAACGCAGAGGTACTTGCAACCATTGTGCTGGCACAGATGTGTGAACCCGGTGCCCCTGTCATCTACGGCTCCCAGTCCACGAATGCCGACATGGCAACCGGAGCCATCGCCATCGGCTCACCGGAAGGGGCCCTCAGTTATAAATATTGCGCGGAAATGGCAAAATTTTATGGTATCCCAAGCCGGGCAGGAGGCTCGCTAAGCGATGCAAAATCATTTAATGTACAGGCCGGATATGAATCCATGATGACCTGCATGGCCTGTAAGGAGAGCGGAATCAACATCATGACTCAAAGTGCCGGGATCATAGACAGCTATCTGGCTGTATCTTATGAAAAACTGATAACCGATTTTGAAATTCTGGATTTTACCGAGCGGTATCTGAAAGATATTGATGTAAATGCTGACACGGTTCCCCTTGACCTTATCCATGAAGTGGGTCACGCCGGACAATACCTTATAGAAGAGCACACCCTGGATTACTGCCGCAGTGAATTGCTGGCACCTCATGTAAGTGTGAGGGGTGCCATTGCAGACCCTGTGGGACAATTTGGAAAAAACATCGAAAAACGCATGGAACAGCTTCTGAAAGTGTACCAGAAACCGGATATATCCACAGAAATATGCAGAGATTTAAAGGCATTGCTTCTAAAAGAAGGCATTGACGAAGCCTATATTGATATGGCAGTCGACTCGTAAGTATATACAAAACAGGGAGGGAATTAGGATGAATCTGACGAAATCAAAACGTAACCTTTTAGTGACTCTTTTAAGCTTTATGGTTGGAATGATTTATTTCATTCCATTTATCCGTATCTCATTTTATGATCAGACCATTGCCGCACTCAACCTTACGAATACGCAGCTTGGATTTTTGGGGTCCATTTACGGAACTCTGGCAATCTTCTGTTATGCTGTGGGCGGTATTCTGGCGCAGAAATTCAGTCCCAGAATCTTGATCGGAATATCTCTTGCCGGTACCGGCGCCACAACGCTGTGGCAGGCAACTTTTCCGTCTTATACCAGTCTTATCATCATATTTGCACTTTATGCCGTATTCACTACGGCTACACTCTGGTCTCCTTATATTACTCTTATGAGGAGTTTTGGTTCTGATGCAGAACAGGGCAGACTGTTCGGAATCAGTGAATCCCTGAGAAGCCTTGTCTCCGCGGCTGTCGGCTTTCTGTTTATCTGGATCTTCAGTCTGTTCTCTGATGAGATGGGCGGTTACCGGATGATATTGATCATAGCCGCTGTCATTTACTTCGTTTTTGCTGTCCTTGCACTGATCGTATTTCCCTCTTCTGTCCAGACGGAAAAGAAAGAAACGGCAAAAAAGGGCAGTATACTGGCAGCCTTAAAGCTTCCCGGCGTCTGGCTGGTAGGTCTGTTCATTTTCTTCTGTTACGCGCTTAACTGCGGCGGAGCCTATTATTTTGGCACCTATACCACACAGGTTCTTCACACAAGTACAGCGGTATCCAGCGGGCTGCAGATTCTGAGGACGTATATACTGGCGATCGGGCTTGGGGTGATCGGCGGTATTATAGCCGACAGGTTTAAATATCGTTCCCGTTTCCTGATCTGTGTGCTTGCCGCCGCCACAGCAGCCAGTGCGTTCATGCCTTTCCTGGGTAATTTTTTATGGATAGCCATTGTTGTATCGGTCCTCATTTCCGGAATCAACTATATGATCAAGTCCATCTACTATTCTATCATGGACGAGGCGGTCATTCCCAGGGAACTGACAGGTGCCGCCAGCGGTATCATTGCGTTTATCGCGTATATACCGGATGCTTTTATCACATCCATGGTGGGGGTCTGGCTGGATAAGGATATCACCGGAGGTTTTAACAAACTCTTTGCCTTTATGGCTGCATGTGGTTTGGCTGCCATAATCATAGCTGTCATCATAAATAAACGCTATATAAAAGCCAATCCCGAAACCGGGCAGGGAAAGTGACAGGGCCTGTGTGAAATGGAGGGGTATGGCATGAAAAAAATAAAACCAGAAGTATTTTTACCGCCGTTTTTTCTGTTTTTTGTGTGTATTATCATAAATATTGCAGACAGTGATCTGTTCACAGAGATCGTCAACACAGTAAATGGCTTCGTTGTCCATGAATTCGGCTGGCTGCTCATCTTACTTCCGGTCCTCATATTTTTTGTATGTATTGCCATCTATTTTTCCGGATTCGGCAAAGTAAGGATCGGAGGACCTGATGCACAGCCAAAAATGAGTCTCCTTTCATGGTTCAGCATCAATATCTGTACCACCATTGCCTGCGGTATTATATTCTGGTCCGCTGCAGAGCCGGTACAGCACCTGCTGCATCCTCCAGACAGTCTCCATATAGAGGCCATGTCACCGGATGCCGCCAAATTTGCCATGTCGGCAATTTATACTCACTGGACTGTACTTCCCTATGCAATCTATACACTTCCTGCAGTGATGTTCGCCTTTGGGTATTATAATAAAAAGAAATCCTTTTCGCTGGCCGCCATGGTCACGGTTCTGCTTGGCGGACGGGAACATAAGTATCTGAATGCAGTGATTGACAGTATCTGCCTGTTCACGCTGGTCGCCGGACTTACAGGCTCTCTGGGGGTAGGAGTTCTCAACCTCAGCGGAGGTCTCCATAAACTCTTTGGCATGGAATCCACTCCATTTTTGTGGTCCGCAATCATGCTTGTAGTCATTATCACCTTTCTGGTCTCTGCGCTCTCCGGTATCATGCGCGGTGTACGGCGGCTGTCAAATATCAATGTCTACATTTACTTCTTTATTATTGGCTTTGTACTGATATTTGGCGGAACACAGTTTATCTGTAATTTTGGTGTGGAATGCCTGGGGGATTACCTAAATAACTTTTTTTCCAAATCCCTTTATACGGGCACCTTTGCGACTGATTCCTGGACAGCCCAGTGGCCTATCTTCTACTTTGCAAGCTGGATGTCCTGGGCACCTATCACGGCAGTCTTTCTTGGTAAAATCGCATATGGGCGGAGGATTAAGGATTTAGTAGCCATGAATCTGTTCTCCACGTCTGTATTCAGTATCCTGTGGTTTTCCATTATGTCCGGTTCCACCATCCATTTTACCCTGAACCGGTCAAATGGCGGAATGGTTGAAGCGTTTGAATCCGGAATTGAAAACACGATCTATCAGCTTTTTGAAAACATGCCCTTTACCGGCCTGCTGGTTTTTATTTTCCTCATCGCTGTATTTCTTTCCTTTGTAACTGCAGCCGACTCCACTGTCATTGCGATCTCCGACCTGTCCACCCATGGCCTGGATCATGAAGGTGATGAATCTCCCAGCTGGATCAAAATACTCTGGGCGGGGGAAATCGCACTGATTACACTTATTATGATGAATGTGGGCAGCGGTGTCGACGGACTGAAAATGATATCCAATATCGGGGGGCTTCCCGCAGCAGTTTTCCTGCTGTTTGTCATGATAAGTGCAATAAAACTTATGTTTACACCCCATATGTATCAGGATAAAAAGGAACCTCCGGCATAAAAACACGAAAAGCCCTTGCGGAATTTCTTCCGCAAGGGCTTTCTTATAGTAGCGAGAGGGGGACTTGAACCCTCGACACTACGGGTATGAACCGTATGCTCTAGCCAGCTGAGCTATCTCGCCATCTGTTATCCTTCTGCTTTTTGGCAAAAGAATGGGACCTATAGGGCTCGAACCTATGACCCTCTGCTTGTAAGGCAGATGCTCTCCCAGCTGAGCTAAGATCCCAAGACTTTTATTTGATTGTATGCTGCTTGTACAGCAAGTAGCGAGAGGGGGACTTGAACCCTCGACACTACGGGTATGAACCGTATGCTCTAGCCAGCTGAGCTATCTCGCCATCTGTTATCCTTCTGCTTTTTGGCAAAAGAATGGGACCTATAGGGCTCGAACCTATGACCCTCTGCTTGTAAGGCAGATGCTCTCCCAGCTGAGCTAAGATCCCATTTATTTAGCAGTGTTTGCCATCGCTTGACTGCTTTGCTATTATAACCTTAAATTGTGTCAATTGTCAATACCTTTTTTCAAAATTTTACAAAAATCCTTATCATTCCGCCTTGCACTAAAAACGAACACAAGACAGCCTTGATTTTAGGGCCGGAATAAATATAAAGCTTACATAATTTATTTATTCCGGCCTCTATGAAATCATTACATGTTGTAAGTGTTTCTCTTATTTTCTGAAGGTTTCTGGCAATTAATAGGTAGCCTTTTACAGATTTCTGTATTTTCTGTGGTCCTCTTTTATCCTCTCCATCACTTCCGGCTCCGATGCCAGCTTATATCCCAGTCCGGCTATGATATACGCGCCGTCTCTCAGGACTTCTGCGGCTGCTTCTGTGTGGAGAAGTCTCTCAAATTCCCTGTCGTGGATCACGATGTCCTTCCGGCTGCCGGTAATGTCGATCATGGGATGGAACACGGGAATCTTAAGATTTACATTTCCCAGATCCGTGGAACCTCCGGGACCTTTTGATCTCACGGTCGCCCTTCCGGTATCCGAAAACAGTTCCTGCATGATTTCGTCCATATAAGCATTCCAGTAGATTTCCCCGTAGTCCGGATACCGCTGGCTCCACTCCACAGTCGTTCCTGCAGCCATGGCTGCGCCTTTTGCGCAGGTCTCTGAGATTCTGTTGAGCTTCCACAGATTTTCAATAGTGGCTGCCCTGTAATAATAATCCAGACACACCTCATCCGGGACAATATTAGGAGCTGCCCCTCCCTTTGCCACAATGCCGTGGAACTGGCAGTCCTTTGTGATATGCTGCCGCCACATATCCATGGCCTCCATAAAGAGACGGGCCGCGTTCAGGGCATTCAGCCCCTCCTCCGGACACGCGGAGGCATGGGCTGCTTTTCCGCGGAAGGTAAAGTATCTGTCATTGGAGGCCAGTACCTGAAAATAGGTGACATTCTCATTGTTGAGATGCACCATGGCCGCATACTGATAGCCGTCAAAGCCCCCGTTCTCTGTCATATAACATTTTCCGCCTACAAATTCTTCACCGGGCGTGCCGATCAGATCAATCCTCACCGGCAGGTCAGGATATGCCTCCCGCAGGGCAAGCGCTCCCAGTATACTGACGGCACAGCTATAGGAATGTCCGCAGGCGTGCCCCACCTCAGGCAGGGCATCATATTCGCACAGAAATGCCGCCTTTGGCCCCTGAAACTCCTTCTTCTCTTTGTCCACAGCCAGGAACGAATGAGGCATCCCTGCATACGGCGTTGTTATCTCATACCCCACTTCTTTGAGAAACTTCGTTATGTACGCGCAGGATTCCTTTTCCTCCCCGCTGATCTCCGGGTGTTCTGTCAGATAATCCGCCAGTGCCTTTACCTTTTCAAAATATTTCCCTGCCTGATTCCGAATCGCTTCCTGTGTCATAGCCTTCTCCTTTTCCCCATGCAGGCCGGCGCACGGAAAATGAAACGATCTGCCCGCCGGTCCATGACAGTCCAGATGACTGAACTGCTGCCGAAATCCCTTTATTTTTCAAAATCCTGGTACATTTTACTGGCCTCTACCCCTGTGTTATTCTGATATTTACCGCTCTTGTAAAGGTCATATTCCCCGTCAATATCGTGGTAATAGATCTGACACACCTCCACATTGGGATATATTTTCACCGGATGGATGCAGAATATCTCCAGCGTCCAATGGCCGGCAAAGCCAATATCCCCAAATCCCGCACTCACATGGATAAACAGGCCCAGCCTGCCCGTGGAGGAACGTCCTTCCAGCATGGGCACATAATAGTCCGTTCTGGTATATTCTTTCGTTCTGCCAAGGTACAGCTTGTTTGGTTCCAAAATAAGCCCCTCCTCCGGGATGATGAGCTCTTTGACCGGGTTTGGTTTCTTCATATCCAGAACCGGTGTGTCGTAGACTAAAAGCTCATTTGCAAGAGAGAGGTTGTAGCTGTTTGGGTTAATCCGCTTTTCGTCAAACGGCTCGATAATGATCTCCCGGCCCATGTGCTTTTTGATTTCTTTTCCTGATAATATCATTGTTTTATCCCCCAAATGTATTTTTTATTTTTTGTAGTAAAATGCTATTTTGAGTATATCATTTCTCTGCATAATTGCATACCCGGGTCAGTTACAGATTTGACTCTTACCTATAGATTTTTTCTTGGCAAAAATTCAATTTTAAGGTTCATATCCATGCCATCTGCCAAACGTTTCAATAATTTAAGAGATGGATTCCTGGTCCCATTCTCCAGTTTACTGATATCTGCCTGATTTATTCCTGTTTTCTCCGCAAGTTCTTTCTGTGTCAGATTGCAGGACATTCTCGCCTCAACCATTGCCCTGATAATATCAAATTCCGGCGTTAATTCTTCATACTCTTTTTTTATTTCCGGATCCTGCATTTTTTCATCAAAAAAGTCATCAAATTTTCTCATATCTTCTCACCTATCCGTTTCATATAATCATATTGGTATCTTTTTGCCTTCAATATTTCCTTTTTTGGTGTTTTATTTGTCTTTTTTACAAAACCGTTTGTCATTATGATTCTTCCATCCAAATAAAAGAAATATAGAACTCTGGTTATATTATTTCCTATCTTTCCCCGAAGTTCATAAATGCCTTCTTCCAGATGCTTACTATACGGTTCTCTTAGATAATTTCCCTTTTCTTCAAGTATTTTTATGATGCCCAGCAATTTTGCAAGCATCTTTTTATCAAGAGAATTTAAAAATTCCTCTACCGGGCATTCTCCATTAACTTTCTCATAAAATTCTACTGTATACTTCTGCAAATATATCCTTTCTCTGACCAACAGAACAGACATATACTGACGTTCTATTGCCACACTTAAATTATATGGCATATATACCATATTGTCAATTTAGTTGCATTATACGCTCTTATATATCGAATTAGTTTATCCTGGATTATTAATAAGCCGATTGACTAATAGAAATCATTACCATGATTTGTCTGTAAACATCCCATAGATATGAGAATGTTTCGTAATTAAAGAATTGTTTTTGTTTAGGAAAAATCAGCAAGGGGCTGAGGGGTATACTTTTTATTTCCCTCAGCCTTCCCTGTTGTATAAGTTATACTGCTAAATGATTATTTGAAGTATTCCACCCCAGATTCAAAGATCCGGATGTCCTGCTCGCCATAGATATTCATGGCTACCCCGCACCCGCGGCGCTCACTGTGGGCCATCTTGCCCAGGATACGTCCGTCAGGGCTTGTGATACCCTCGATGGATGCATAGGAGCCGTTTACATTCCACTCTTCATCCATGGTCACATTGCCGTCCAGATCACAGTACTGGGTAGCTACCTGGCCGTTGGCGAAAAGTTTCTGCAGCCACTCATCACTTGCCACGAAACGTCCTTCTCCATGAGATGCCGGGTTCGTATATACATTGCCCAGCACAGCTTTCTGAAGCCATGGAGATTTGTTGGAAACCACTTTTGTATAAACCATCTTGGAAATGTGGCGTCCGATGGTGTTAAATGTCAGTGTCGGTGAATCTGCAGTCTGTCCGGTGATCTCACCGTTCGGAACCAGTCCCAGCTTAATAAGGGCCTGGAAACCGTTGCAGATACCAAGGGCAAGACCGTCTCTCTCATTTACCAGTCTCATAACCGCATCTCTGATCTTCGCATTCTGAAATGCAGTGGCGAAGAATTTTGCGGAACCGTCCGGCTCATCACCTGCGGAAAATCCGCCCGGGAACATGATGATCTGTGCCTGGTCAATGGATTTTTCAAAAGCGTCCACAGAGTCACGGATATCTGCTGCATCCAGGTTCTTAAACACTTTTGTGATAACTTTTGCACCGGCCCTCTCAAATGCCTTTGTACTGTCATATTCACAGTTGGTTCCCGGGAATACCGGTATAAATACAGTGGGCTGTGCAATCTTATGAGAGCAGATATGAATACTTTCGGCATTGTACAGGCCTCTGTCCTCATTTTTTGTAATATCGTCGGTCTCGGAACCGGAGCGTGTTTTGAAAACTTTCTCCAGTGGTGTTTTCCATGTTTCCAAAGCCTCTGCCATGGAAATCGTCACATCTTTATATTCAATGGCAGCCTTGTCTGTCACTTCACCGATCAGAGTGTAGGTGATAGCCAGCTCGCCCACTTTCTCTGCTTTTACTTCGCAGATAATATCGCCGAAGCCTGCGCTGAACAGGTCTCTCTCGTCCACATTGTGCTCAATCTTCACACCCATCTGGTTACCAAATGCCATTTTGCTCACAGCAGGAGCGATACCCTGACGGTCAATGGCATAAGCTGCCACAACACGTCCGGCCTGAATATCTTCATGAAGTTTTGCGTACTGTTCTTTCAGTGCCTCAAAATCAGGAAGGTCATACTCTGCTTTCGGCGCACGCAGCCACACCAGCTTATGTCCCGGGGATTTCAGTTCCGGTGTGATGACGTCTCGTTGTTTTGCCACATCCACCGCAAAGGATACCAGTGTAGGAGGAACATCAATATCATTAAATGTTCCTGACATGGAATCCTTACCGCCAATAGAAGGAAGTCCGAATCCCAGCTGTGCAGCGTAAGCACCCAGCAGTGCGGCAAAAGGCTGGCTCCAACGGTGCGGGTCTTCTGTCATTCTGCGGAAATATTCCTGGAATGTGAAACGGATCTTGCTGTAATCACCGCCTGCAGCCACAATTCTGGCAACAGATTCCGTCACTGCATACACAGCTCCGTGGTATGGGCTCCAGCTTGACAGATACGGATCAAATCCATAGCTCATCATGGTGACAGTTTCTGTGCTGCCATTTAATACCGGAACTTTTGCAACCATTGTCTGTGTTTCGGTGAGCTGGTATTTTCCGCCGTAAGGCATGAATACACTGCCGGCTCCAATGGAACCGTCAAACATCTCCACCAGCCCTTTCTGAGAACAGGTGTTTAAGTCAGCCAGAGTATCCAGCCAGCGTTTTTTCACATCTGCGGACTCCTCTGCGCGATCCAGAATGTTTCCTTCTTTGCTTGGAACATCAACGAATACATCTGTTTCCTGATGGGCACCATTGGTATCCAGGAATGCTCTGGAGAGATCAACGATCGTTTTTCCTCTCCAGTTCATCACCAGACGCGGGCTTTCTGTGACAACAGCCACAGGAACAGCCTCCAGGTTCTCTTCTTTTGCATAAGCCAGGAACTGCTCTGCATCTTTCGGATCAACCACTACTGCCATACGCTCCTGAGACTCAGAGATACCAATCTCTGTTCCGTCAAGGCCGGCATATTTCTTCGGTACTTTATCCAGGTCGATCTGCAGTCCCGCTGCCAGCTCACCGATGGCAACAGATACACCGCCTGCACCAAAGTCGTTGCACTTCTTGATGATCTTACTTACTTCTTCTCTTCTGAACAGCCTCTGGATCTTTCTCTCCGTCGGCGCGTTTCCTTTCTGCACCTCAGCTCCGCAGGTCTCAATGGATTCTTCTGTGTGCACTTTGGATGAGCCTGTAGCACCGCCGCAGCCGTCACGTCCGGTACGTCCGCCCAGCAGGATGATGATATCATTGGGGTCAGAATTCTCACGGATAACTGCACGTCTCGGAGCAGCGCCAAGTACGGCACCAATCTCCATACGTTTTGCAACATAATTCGGATGATATACCTCTTTTACATATCCGGTTGCAAGACCGATCTGGTTTCCGTAAGATGAATAGCCATGTGCTGCACTTCTGACCAGTTTTTTCTGAGGCAGTTTTCCTTTCATGGTATCTTTAACAGATACTGTCGGGTCTGCCGCACCGGTCACACGCATAGCCTGGTATACATAGGTACGTCCTGACAGCGGATCACGGATAGCACCGCCGAGGCACGTAGCCGCACCACCGAAGGGTTCGATCTCTGTCGGATGGTTGTGAGTCTCATTTTTGAAGTTGATCAGCCATTCCTCTTCTTTGCCGTCCACATCAACAGGAACAACAATACTGCAGGCGTTGATCTCATCGGACTCTTCCTGATCCTCCAGCTTGCCTTCTGCTTTTAATTTTTTCATAGCCATCAAAGCCAGGTCCATAAGGCATACGAACTTATCGTCTCTGTCTTTGTAGATCACCTGACGGTCAGCCAGGTATTTCTCGTAAGTTTTTACGAGAGGCTCTTTGTAATCGCCCTCACCGAATTCCACGTTCTTCAGCTCTGTGGAGAAGGTAGTGTGGCGGCAGTGATCTGACCAGTAGGTATCCAGTACACGGATTTCTGTCATGGACGGATCACGTTCCTCTTCATTTATAAAATAGTTCTGGATGTGCTGGAAATCCTTGAATGTCATGGCAAGATTCAGGGATGCATACAGCTCTTTCAGCTCTGCCTCAGGCATCTGGCGGAATCCCTCAAAAATCTTTACATCTGCAGGGTCTTCAAAGTTTGTGACCAGTGTTTCCGGTTTTGCTGCCTCTGCTTCCCTGGAATCCACCGGGTTGATACAGTGTTCTTTAACAGCCTCAAACTCCCCGTCAGTAATATTTCCTTCAATAACATAGGTGGTGGCGGAGCGGATAATAGGCTCCTCGTCTGCCTTTAAGAACTGTATACACTGTACAGCGGAATCTGCTCTCTGGTCAAACTGTCCCGGAAGGAACTCTACGGAAAATATTCTGTCCCCTTCCTTCATCTCAAAGGTTTCCTGATATAATACATCCACCGGAGGTTCGGAAAATACACAGTTACATGCTTTCTCAAATGCCTCATCGGAAATATTTTCTACGTCGTAGCGAATCAGAACGCGGACTCCCGCCACATCCTTAATACCCAGATACGTACTTATCTCATGGGCAAGCTCCTTTGCCTGTACGGCAAATGCCGGCTTCTTCTCTACATAGACACGTCTTACACTGCTCATGTTGGCTCCTTTCTGCCTTTTTCTTCGGCACACCAAAACCTGCATTGCGGTTTCTTATGAATTGTGTTATTCAGCACCAGCTAGGAATTATACTCCTCTCCGGCCGCTTTCTTACTTATCATAACATGGATCACTTCATTAATAAAATTAATATATCTTATATTTTTTATAA
>OAVG01000169.1_pt1 | contig 55876 bp, 52 predicted proteins | sample 1495271 | NCBI WGS metagenome assembly OAVG01 (sample SAMEA2580077, study PRJEB22360) | human gut metagenome | biome: human gut; feature: human-associated habitat; material: faeces | place: Denmark | collected 2008/2010 | reverse complement strand
GCTGTCTTGGCCCCCCTCCTCTGAGGAGAGTGCGGCTGCCAGTGAGGAGCTGTCTGCCCAGGCTCAGATGCTGAAGGAACTGGTGGAACAATTTGAGATATGATGGATAAAGGGGAACAGAATGGATTGTGAAGTGGAATTGGAGGAACTGTCTGAGGATTTTATAAAGGAGCTGGGAAACATCGGAACCGGAAACGCGGTCAGTGCCCTTTCACAGCTTCTGAACTGTCCGTTGGAGATTGATACGCCCAATCTGCGTATACTGCCTTTCCAACAGATAACGGAAATTATTACGGAAGCGGAAGTACCGCTTGCCGGGATCATGGTGGAGGTCTTCGGGGAAGTGAACGGTATGTTTCTCTTCCTTCTGGATGAGACCTTTACCGGTCAGGTGATACGCCTTGTGCTGGGAGACACGGTATCTGACTTTATGAACCTGACGGAGATGGAGGAGTCCCTGCTCCTGGAACTGGGGAATATCATGTGCGGCTCTTATATCAGAGCCCTTTCACAGCTCATGAATGTAGAGATAGATGTATCGGTTCCCCAGATAAGCATAGATATGGGCGGCGCCATACTCACAGCCGCCACGTCACGTTTTTTAAGAACAAGCGATGAACTTTTAATGATAGACAATTTGTTCTGTATGGATACCGATACTTTTTCGGGGCGTATTCTGTTCCTTCCGGAAATGGAATCTCTGCATGTTCTGCTTCGGAAACTTGAGGAGTTATGAAATGGATAAAATTACAGTAGGTATTGCCGAGGGCAGAATCGCCTTCAGAGGGCAGACGCTGGTCACCTATGCACTGGGGTCCTGTGTGGGCATCTGCCTGTACGACAGCAGAATAAAAATAGCCGGAATGGCCCATATCGTGCTGCCGGACGAGAACAGCGCTACCGTAAAAAGTAATCCCTATAAGTTTGCCGGAAGCGGGATATCTGCACTGGTTATGGAAATGCAGAGACACGGTGCCGATAAGCGGAGGCTGACAGCGAAGATCGCCGGCGGGGCTAAAATGTTCAGTACCGGCCGCTCCGCCTGGGATATCGGGGAGAAGAACGCCGCCGCTGTCAGGCAGGCGCTGCACGCGGCAGGTATTCGTATCCTGGCGGAGGACACAGGTGCCAATTACGGAAGAACCTTGGAGTTTTGTGCGGATGACGGCATTGTCCAGGTGAAAACGGTTAGAAGAAAAACAGTAATATTATGATATGATAAAAGCTATGGGAGGCAGATATGGATTTTAATGGTAAGAATATCGTTCTGGCTGTGGATGACAGCCTGATGGTATGTAAACAAATTCAGACAGCACTGAAGGATGAGCCTGTTTTTCTCTGCGAGGCACACAATGGGCAGGAGGCTGTGGATATGGCGATGCAGTATCAGCCGGATCTGATCCTTTTAGATGTGGTGCTCCCTGATATTGAGGGATACGAACTGATCGGAAAATTAAAGGAAGTGGGGCAGGAGGAAGCAGCGGTTCTTTTTCTCACCTCAAAGGATAAAGACGAGGATGTGGTGAAGGGCTTTTCCATGGGCGCCTGCGACTATATCAAGAAGCCATTTGCCACTGCGGAGCTGCGGTCCAGGGTCCACGCTCATCTGGAAATGAAAAAGCAGAAAGATATGCTGAACAGACAGAATAAAGAGCTGCTCACCAATATGGAAAAACTGAACTTTATGGCCTTCCGGGACGGTCTTACCGGTCTGTATAACAGAAGGTATGTAGTCGGCAACCTCATGGAGGACATGAAGGACCACAATGCGGAGAAAGCCACAGAAGTTCTCATTATGGCGGACATTGATGACTTTAAGCGGATCAATGATACATATGGCCACGATGCCGGGGACGCGGCACTTGTGTGCATTGCCAACATTTTAGAGGAGCAGTGCAGGGAACACAGGGTCATCCGGTGGGGCGGGGAGGAGTTTCTCATTGTACTTTTCGCTGTCACGGAGGAGGAGGCTTTTGAGATCAGTGAGCGTATCCGAAAGGAAGTGGAGGCATTCCGGATCTACCATCCGGACGGGGAATTCTCCTGCACGCTGACTTTGGGACTTCACACCTACCAGGAACCTGACAGGATAGAGGACAGCGTCAACTGTGCGGATAAGGCACTTTATTACGGCAAACGAAACGGAAAGAACCGCAGTGTCTGGTACAAGGACATACGGTGAGCGGTGATCAGATATGGGATATTTCGATGCGGATGCGGAAGAAATGCTGGAAGTGTACCTTTTAGAGACACGCCAGCTTATGGAACAGTTAAACGGAGTTTTGCTGGAGGCGGACAAGAATAAGACGTTTTCAGAGAAGGATATCAATACGGTTTTCAGGATCATGCACACCATTAAAAGCTCCTCTGCCATGATGGGACTTCACGCCCTGTCAGGCATGGCGCATAAACTGGAAGACCTTTTTTCCTACTACAGGGAACAGAAGGGGGAGATCAGCCGTATAAAACCGGATTTGTTTGACCTTTTGTTCAAGGTATCTGATTTTGTGGAGAGCGAGTTAAAGCAGATGCCGGAGGAGAGTTATGCCCCAAAGGATACAAATGAAGTAGAGAATAAGATAGCGGAGTACCTGAAGAGCCAGGAGGAAAAGCCTGAGGCTGAGCTGCCTGCTGTCCCGGAACAGACAAAGGGGGAGGCAGAGGCAAAAGCAGAGAAAAGAGCAGAGCCTGTGCAGGTGGGAATCCCTGAGATATTCTTAAAGAAAAGCGGTGTCGTCATACGGATCCGTTTTGAAGAGGGCTGCCGCATGGAGAATATCCGCGCGTTTATGATCGTGAGGCAGATCGGAAATCTCTGCAGCAGTGTGGAGAGTTATCCCCAGGATCTGGAAAAGTCCCAGCAGGGAGCGGAATATATCAATAAAAACGGAGTTTTCATCCGGTTTGAGAGCGACAAAAAAGAGGAAGTTCTGGAAGCGGTCAAACGCGGACTTTTTGTAAAGGATTATGAAGTCCTAAGGGATGAGGTGAAGAAGCCGGAGCCGAAGGTGATCAAAAAATCCCCCAAGGCAGACAGCCTTGCCGAGACAAAGGAAGTTGAGTTCCTCAATGTCCGTACAGACCGGCTGGACCGGCTTCAAAACCTGTCGGGAGAGCTTTTGATTCTGATGCTGACACTGGACGAAGAGTTAAAAAGCCACGGAATGGATGATGTCAGGGAGGGGACTGCCTATCAGGTCAACCGCCTGATCGAGGAGATGGAGCGCACGGTCATGGAGATGCGCATGGTTCCCGTGTCAAAGGTCATTCCCAAGCTGAAGAGGATATTAAGGGATATCTGCAGGGATCAGGGAAAAGAAGCGGAACTGATCGTGAACTGCGGAGACATTGAAGCAGATAAAAGTGTAGTGGACTATGTCTCGGAATCCCTGCTCCATATTATCAGAAACGCGGTGGATCACGGCCTGGAACATCCGAAAGAGCGGACAGCGGCAGGCAAGAACCCAAAAGGAAGCATTACCTTTAATGCGGAAAACACCATAGGCGAGCTGATGATCTCTGTCGCGGATGACGGCAGGGGCATAGACCTGGAAAAGATACTGGAGAAAGCCAGAGAAAAACATCTCATCACAAAACCGGAGGAGGAGTATGATCCCCAGGAGATCCTGGAGCTTATTTTGACGCCCGGTTTTACCACCAACGAGGAGGTTACGGAGTATTCCGGACGTGGTGTGGGCCTTGATGTGGTGAAGAATATACTGGAGGAGGCGGGAGGCCATCTGTATATCCAGAGTGAGGCGGGAAAAGGCAGTACCTTTACCATCACGCTTCCCCTGTCTCTTGCCACCATTGAGTGTACCAGGTTCCGGGTGGGAAAATGCCGTTTTTCCGTTCCCTCCAGATATGTGCAGCGCTTTTTGAGCTATGAGGAGAACAGAGATTATATACACCTGAGGAACGACAGGAAGTATATTCTGTATGATAACCGGATGCTCCCCCTGGTGGATTTAAGAGAGGCTTACCAGATAGAGGGAGAGTATCCCGACACAGCCCTCCTGGTGTATGTCAAGAGCGCCAAGCGGGAGGGAGTCATCATCATTGACTCCATGTATGAACAGAAGCGGATCGTGGTAAAGCAGCTTCCCGCCCTGTTCGGCCCCGGCTTCCGAAGACATACGGGCATCAGCGGATGCAGTATCATGGGAAACGGCAAGATCTGTGCTGCTCTTGATATTGAAATCCTGATTGAAAAATTCACAAAGGAGGCAGTCCATGAGCGAGAATGAGATCAATGAAATTCTTTGTTTTCCCGGCAGCAGGAAGAATTATGCGGTGGACTTTTCCTGTGTGGTGGAGATCAGCTATGATTTTAAAATATCAAAGATTCCCTGCATGCCCCCGGATTTTGACGGGGTGTGCAGCTACAAAGGTGCCATGATACCTGTCATAAGGATAGAAGGGGAGGAGAGTCTTCCGGAGACAGACAGCGAAGAAGAGAGCCGGGTGATCGTTGTGATCGTAAAGCACCAGAAATATTTTCTGGGTATCCGTCTTTCCAAAGAGCCGTATATCATCTCCTATACCGCTGCGGACAAGATAACCAACCCCCTGGGTGTGGCAGCTTCTGACCGATGGAAAGAAAAAGGGCTTTACCGGTACGACCAAAAATTATTCTCCGTCATTGATGTGGAGAAGACGTTGGAGGGTATGGTCTTCTATCCATGACGGGAGGCTCCGTGTGAACCGTAACCTATGATGCACCAACAGAGAAAAAACAGGCTCTGTTGGTGTTTTTTTATGTTTTTTCTTATGATATAATGATAAAAAGCCTGGGCGGCATGAGAAAAGAAACTGCGCAAGCGGCAGTGGAGGGAGCAGCCTATGAGGAATCTGCAGAATACGGAAAGACCGGCAGAAGAACGGAAGGAAAAAAGTAAAGAAAGACTTCGGGTATTTGCTCTTTATCTGATACTGGCAATGGTCATTGTGCTTCTTATCTGGATGAATAAAGAGACTGCGTCCAATACCATTGGCTTTGACAATGAAAATGTATACGCCCTGGCGGAGGGCTGGAGCATGCAGTACGGCGGAAAGACCTTGCAGGTAGCACTTCCCCTGGACAGCAGCGCAGAAGCAGAGGAGCCTGTCACCTATACAAGGATTCTGGAAGCACAGGACTCCTACTGCAATATGATCATGTTCCACTCCTCTCATCAGCGGATCAAAATATATTTGGACGGGGAACTGCTCTATACCTTCGGATATGGACAGAGTACCCCGGTACACTCCTCTGTGGGCAGTGCCTGGCAGTATACCCGCCTTCCGGAGGACTGGGAAGGAAAGGAACTGCGGATTGAGACCAGGGGTGTGTATGACTCCTATTCCGGCAACCAGGAGATCGTATATCTGGGGACAAAAACGTCCCTTGTCTTCATGGTGGCAAAGCAGAAGGTTGTCTCTCTTCTGGTGGATCTGTTTTTGTTCATTATGGGCGTGCTTTTGATCATGAGCAGCTTCTTCTTCAGGGAGTCTCATACTGTGGGCAGAATCCGGTATCTGGGAATCTTCGCCATTGTGACCAGTACATGGATTCTGCTGAAGTCAGGCGTGGGGCAGCTTTTCACCGGGAACATATTGATGAGTATGAACATTCTTTATCTGCTGTTCGGACTGATGCCCATTCTCACCATCAGTTTTCTTCTGACCTTTGACAGCTTTTTAAAGAGCCTGTTTATGAGGGGACTCTACTGGTTTTGTGTTGTCTGTTATTTTGTCATGCAGTTTCTGCAGTTTGCGGACGTGACAGATTACACCAGGATGGTGTCTGTGAATCACATAAATTTCCTGCTGATCGTACTGGGAATGGCAGGTATTTGTATCCGAAAAAAGGCAAGGGGGGAGAAGATCGAAGACCTGTCGGTCTTTGTAGCCTGCTTTGCGTTTGCAGGATTCGGAGCTGTGGATATTTACCGGTTTTATTTTGAGAAGACCATGCAGAGCAATGTGGGATTTACACAGGCGGGATTGATCTGCTTTGTCTGTTCCCTGGGATACTCTGTAGTCAAACAGTCCTCAGAGGAACAGACGCAGATCATTGAGAACAAGACGCTGAAAAAGATCGCTTACCTGGATATCCTTACGAATCTGCCAAACAGAACCGCTTTTGAGAATCAGATGGAAAAATACAGGACAGGGGATGCAGACAAGAGACCGATCGTGATGATCGTGGATCTGAACGGCCTGAAGGAGATCAATGATACATATGGACACAAGGCAGGTGATGTGGCTATTATCCGCATTGCGCAGCTTTTGGACCGGCATTTCGGACAGCCGCTCCACACATATCGAATCGGCGGGGATGAGTTCTGTGTTCTGGCGGAAGGGGAGAAGGATGAGATATTCAGGCAGCGCATCCGGCATTTTTTAAGTGATGTAAAGGAAGCTGACAAAGAGTACGCATTTACCTTTTCCGCTGCTTACGGATATGTAAAAAGCGGAGAGGAAGGGATTGACAAGGCGTTCATCTGCGCGGATAAAAAAATGTACATCTGCAAGATGCAGATGAAGCAGGAACGGACAGAAGAGGAAGCGTGAGGGGCGGCAGGAGGAGCATATGGATTATAAAGAAGCATTTCACATATTGGGAACAGAGCCATCAAAGGACGAAGCGTGTATCAGGCAGGCTTACCGGAGACTTCTGGCGGACAACAACCCGGAAGACAATCCTGAGGGCTTTAAGAGGCTGCGCCGGGCATATGAGACGGCAGCACAGTATTCCCGCACTGAGAAAGAGGATACGCAGAAGCAGGAGGCACAGACAGAGACAGATCTCTGGATGGAGCAGGTGGAGGCAGTCTATCACTCCTTTTCCCGGAGGATGGACCCGGAATGCTGGAAAGAACTGCTTCGGGCAGATGTGTGCCAGAGCCTGGCAGACGCGGAGGAGGTCAGGGAAAAACTCTTCGGGTTTTTGGCTGTACATTTCAGGCTTCTGCCGGATATCTGGAGGATACTGGACCGGCATTTTCTTATCGAGGAGGAACAGGCAGAGTTTGAGGAGCATCTGCCCGCGGAATTTGTCCGGTATATGTTAAGCCAGATACACGGGGAGATACATTTTCCCTATGAATATTTTGAGGGCAGGGATGACGGGGATTATGATACCTGGACAGCCACTTATTTTCAGCTCTATGAGGCCGTGGAGGAGGGAAATACAGAGCGCGCCGAAGAGCTGTTAAAGAGCATGGAGGCACTGGAGATCTGTCATCCCCTGGCTGAGATGGAGAAGGCCAGGATCATGATGCTGAAAGGGGAAAAGGAAAAGGCTTATGAGACGGCGTCCCATCTTCTGGAAAAGTACCCGGATGAGATTAGGATCCTGATTCTCGGAGGGGGAATTCAGTGGGAATACGGAGATTTGGACCGGGCGGCTGCGGCCTATGAAAAGATACGCAGCCGTTTCCCGGAGCACTTTGTGACCAATCTTCGCCTGGGGAAATATTATGCGGGAAAAGGCCGGTACAAAAAGGCAAAGGAATGTATCAGCAGTGCCAGCCGCGTCAACTCCCGGGACCCGGAGATGCTGGAGTGTTTAAAAGAGATAAACACCCGTCTGATCGCAGAGTACAAAGAAATGATCAGCCGGCAGGCAGCAGGAACAGAGGATTACATTGAGCTGGCCTGGTGTTATCTCCAAAATGAGGAGAATGAGGCGGGAATCGCCTGCCTTACCGGTGTGACGCCGGATATGAAGAATGAAACCGGCTACCACAGTGTGCTGGAACGGCTTTATTTTGCGGCAGGCATGCCGGAAAAGTCTGAGGAGGAGGGAAATGCCTGGATACAGAGCATCCGCAGGGAGGAGCCGTCCCTTTCCGAGGAGGAGAAGCTGCGGGTACCGGAGCGGATCGCAGCGGCTTACTACATTATGGGCCGGGCCTGGATGCAGACCGGGCAGCAGGATGAACATGCGCTGAAGCTTTTGGAGACCTCCATTGCCTTTTATGATCAGAACGCGGATACCTACCTGCAGAAAGCACTTCTTTTGAACCGGATGAAGTTAAGCCGTGAGGCCCGTGAGGCCTGCGACAGGCTTCTGGAGCTGGAACCGGAAAATTTCTGGGGGTATGTGAACCGGATGGAGGCGCTGCTGGCCTTAAAAGACGGGCAGGGAGTCATTCATGATTTTTATGAAGCCAGGAAAATATTTGCAGCTTATCCGCCCTTATACGAGATGACCGCAGAGGTCTTTGACAGTACAGGGCAGTATGAGGATGTGCTGGATATCATGAAACAAGCAGAAAGTGCAGAGATTTCCACACCAAAGCTCTCCCTTTTCCGCCTGCGCGCATGCAGCCGGCTGGCAGAGACAAGAGCCGACGCGGAACAGGTTTTGGATGACGCAGCTTCTCTTCTTGCCCAATTGGAAGGCAATCCGGAAAATGGTAAAATCCGGGCGGAGATTTACGCGGAATCTGCCCGTCTGCAGAATAATATGGGCGACGGAAAAGCAGCGCTTGCGTATATCAACAGAGCTTTGGCAGAGGATAACCGGCCTTTTTTTAAATGGATGAAAGGGAATTTTTTATATGAACTGGAAAAATATCAGGAGGCACTGGAGGTTCTTATGTCCTGCGAGACGGCGTTTCCCGAGGGGGATATGGTCATGTTCCGTATCGGGGAGTGTTTCCATCGTCTTGGACAAATGGAGCAGGCGGCTGCCTATCTGAAAAAGACCCTGGAGATTGACCCGGAAAACGGGCGGGCGAACTGCAAGCTGGCGGAAATCTACAGGGACCTTCTGGAGGAGAAGGAAGACCCGGCCTTTTACGGGAAAGCGCTTATCTATGCGGACAGGCAGATTCAGCTGCAGCCTGAGGCATATTACTATGTGGAGCGGGGACTGCTTCACATGGCCTGCGCCTATTACTGCAGGGCAGTGCATGATTTTGAGGAGGCACTGCGCCTGGAGCCTGAGAATGTGTATGCATACAACAATATCTGTGTCTGCCTCAGAATGATGGGGGAATATGACAGGGCGGTTGAGGCCGGGAAAAAGGCGGAAGCGCTGCTGAAAGAGGAGGACATGGTCCGTGTGTACGGCAATCTGGGGGACTGCTGTATGGAAACCGGATGTCTTGCTGAGGCGGAGGCATATTATCTGAAACACCAGAAACAGTTTCCCAATGGACGCTCTCCGAAAGAATCCCTCATCGAGGTATATATAAGGCTCGGGAACTTAAACGCAGCCTTTTACTGGATCGGGCAGGCCTATGACAGGGAACAGGAGGTGCTGTACCGAAAGGCCCAGGTTTATTATAGACTGGGGGAGGGCGGCAAGGTGCGTATCTGTCTTCGGGATATCCAGAAGGAGAAAACGTATTCGTGCAGGGCAAAGCTTTTGGCCGCATACAACGCCTGCTATCTTCTGGAAAAGAACCGGGAGGCGCTGAAGCTGGCAAAAAGTGTTCTGAAGGAGGCAAAAGCCGGCTCTTCGGAATATTTCCAAGCAGGTTTTCTGGCGGCTGAGATTTATATGAGAACCAAGAAGCCGGCAAAGGCGGGTAAGACAGCAGAGGCGCTTTTGGCTGTCTGGCAGTCAACGTTTGGGGAGGCGTCCCTGATCAAATGGAAATACCGGAGAAAGCGTCTGTACGAGCTGGGGCTTCTCTGCCTCTTTACCGGCAGGACGGAAGAGGCTTTCAAACAGGCAGAGCTTATGGCGGATGCCCCAAAATGTGAAGATGTCTGCTGCGGGCAGCAGGGAGGAATGTGTGCGGAAGCCCTTCATCTCATGGCCCTGATCTGTGAATTTACGGGGGAGAGGCAGCAGGCCTTTGACTACTACGCAAGACTCAAAGAAAGCGGTTTTCTCAACATACAGGCAGATTACGGGTGCAGAAGGATGTAGTGACAGAAAGGAACAGAAGAATTGATAATTGGAATAGATTTGGGTACAACAAACAGTCTGGCAGCATATTTTACGGAAGACGGGCCGAGAATTATCCCCAACCGTCTGGGCAGGCATTTAACGCCGTCCGTGGTGAGTGTGGATGAAAATGACCAGGTATTTGTGGGAGAGACAGCAAAGGAACGTGGTTTTTTATATCCGCAGATGACTGCCTCTGTCTTTAAGCGCGATATGGGAAGTGACAGGAAGTACCGGCTGGGAGCAAGAGACTTTACGGCCCAGGATCTGTCTTCCTTTGTTCTGCGTTCCCTGAAGGAGGACGCGGAGGCGTTCCTTCAGGAAACCGTGGAGGAGGCGGTCATCAGTGTACCCGCGTATTTTGATGACAAACGCCGGAAGGCCACGAAGAGAGCCGGGGAGCTGGCAGGTCTGAAAGTAGAACGGATCATCAGCGAGCCAACAGCCGCAGCCATTGCCTACGGACTGTACGAGAAACAGAAAAACACAAAATTTCTGGTATTCGATCTTGGCGGCGGAACCTTTGACGTATCCATCCTGGAGCTGTTCGAGAATATTTTGGAGGTCCGGGCAGTGGCAGGAGACAACTATCTGGGCGGTGAGGATTTCACAGAGCTGCTGGTGCAGCATTATATGGATAAAATGGGGCTGAAGCTTACAGCGCTGACACAGAAGACCCTGGGACAGATCCGCAAGCAGGCAGAGGCCTGTAAGCTGTCCTACAGCCGGGCAGCGTCAGGAACCATGAACTGCAGAATAGACGGGGAGGAAAGGCCTCTTGCGATTACCCTGAAGGAATACGAAAAGATGTGCGAACCGCTTCTTGCAAAGATCAGGAAGCCGGTACAGAGAAGCCTGTCAGATGCCCATGTAAAGCTGTCGGATATTGATGAGATCGTGCTGGTAGGCGGGGCCACCAGACTTCCTGTTGTGAGGGATTTTATTATCCGCATGTTCAAAAAATTCCCTGATACAGCCATGAATCCTGACGAGGCGGTGGCTCTGGGAGCTGCCATCCAGGGAGCCATGAAGGAACGGCAGGAGGCAGTCCGGGAAGTGATTTTAACCGATGTGTGTGCCTTTACGCTTGGAACAGAGGTGTCTGTGCGGCTGGAGGACGGCAGGATAGATGAGGGGCATTTCTGTCCGATCATAGAGCGGAATACAGTGATCCCGGCCAGCCGTACGGAGCGTTTTTATACCATGCACGATGATCAGGAACGTGTCCGTATCTGTGTTCTGCAGGGAGAGAGCCGATATGCGGAAAACAATCTCCTTTTAGGAGAACTGGATATTGAGGTGCCGAAGAACAAGGCCGGGGAGGAGAGTGTGGATGTGACCTACACCTATGACATCAACTCGATTTTGGAGGTGGAGGTATGCGTCACATCCAGCGGACAGAAGCAGCGCCGGATCATTAAGGGCCGTGAAAATGAAATGACGGACAACGAGATCGAAGCCCGTATGAAGGAACTCTCCTACCTGAAGATCCATCCGAGAGAGCAGGAGGAGAACCGTCTGCTGCTTCTGAAAGGGGAGCGCCTTTATGAGGAAACTGTGGGTGAGAACCGGCGGCGGATGGAATATGAGCTGCAGAAATTTGAAATGGTGTTAAATACCAGAGACCGGGGTAAAATAGAAGAAGCGGCGAAACATTTTTCGCAGATAATGGAAGAAGTAGAAGAAGATAATCTATAAACCCGGAGGTATGAAAATGGGACAGAAACTATATGCGAACGGAATCATCCTGACAATGGAAAAACAGATGTACGCGGAGGCGGTACTTGTAAAGGACGGCAGGATAGCGGCAGTGGGAAGAAAAGCGGCTGTGGAGGCTTGTGCCGGTGCGGACACAGAACGGGTGGATCTGGAGGGGCGGACCATGATGCCCGCCTTTCTGGATGCTCACAGCCATTTTATGGCCTGCGCCAACGGGGAACTGCAGATTTCCCTGGATGGTACCAAAAGTTTCCGGGAAATTGCGGAACGGGTGCGGGAATATATCGCTGTCAGGCATGTGGAGAAGGGGAAATGGCTGACAGGAAAGGGATATGACCACAATTTTCTGGAGGAGAGATCCCATCCTGACAGACACCTTCTGGATGAGGCAGCCCCGGACAATCCCCTGGTGATCACCCACCAGTCCGGCCATATGGGTGTCTTTAACACAGAAGCACTTCTGCGTCTCGGCATTTCCATGAATGGAAATGGGGCGGTACAGGAAATACCGGGAGGAAAGATTGCTGTGCAGGACTATATCCCCACAGGATATATGGAGGAGAACGCCTTTGTGGAGTTTCAGAAAAAGATTCCGCTTCCCTCACCGGAAGAATTTATGGATGCTGTGGAAAAGGCACAAAAGAGATACGCCTCCCATGGGATCACCCTGATCCAGGAGGGACTGGTGGTGGATGAGATGCTTCCTCTCTATCAGAAAATTGTGGAGTCAGGAATCCTGAAGCTGGACGTGGTGGGGTATCTGGACATGAAAGGTGCCGGAAAATTTCTGGAAGCTATGGGGAAACACAGAGAGGGATTCCTCCGGCATTTTAAAATAGGGGGATATAAAATCTTTTTGGACGGCTCGCCTCAGGGCAGAACAGCCTGGCTTAGAATGCCCTATACGTCAGGGCCGGAAAAAGAGGGATACCGGGGATATCCGGTACACACAGATGAGGAGGTCTGCGCCTTTGTGCGCCGTGCTCTGGAGGAACACATGCAGATCCTGGCCCACTGCAATGGGGACGCTGCCTGCGGACAGTATATCCGTGTTTTCGAGAAAGCTGCCGCCGCGGAAGGAAAGACGCTTCCCGCGGATATTCGTCCGGTTATGATACACGCGCAGCTTCTCGGACTTGACCAGATACCAAATGTGAAGGCCATGGGAATGATACCCTCCTTCTTTGCCGGACATGTGTACCACTGGGGAGATATCCACGCAGATAATTTGGGCATGGAGCGGGCTTCCCATATAAGTCCGGCAGCTTCCGCCGAAAAAGAGGGCATTGCCTATACCTTCCACCAGGACGCCCCTGTCATTGAACCGGATATGCTGGAGACCGTATGGTGCGCTGTAAACCGATGCACAAAGAACGGAAAAGTACTGGGCAGCAAAGAGCGCATCTCTGTGACAGATGCGCTGAAAGCAGTCACCGTGAACACGGCATACCAGTATTTTGAAGAGCGGGAGAGAGGCAGCATCGCCCCGGGCAAGAGAGCGGATTTTGTGATCCTGTCTGAAAATCCGCTGGAAAAGGACAAAATGCAGATCCGGGATATCCGGGTGCTGGCAACGATAAAGGACGGGGATGTCATTTACCGAAGGGACACCCTCTGACCCGGAACCTTTTGTTTCTGTCTGTGATTACCCGTCAGACCCTTCCTTCAGCCCTTTTTAGTCTTCCACCAGCCGGATGCCTGTGATATCCGGTTCTATGATCAGGGAGTAGTTGGTATAATACACCACAAAGCCGGGCTTGGAGCCGTTTGGCTTTTTCACGTGTTTTTTCTGGATATAGTCAATCTCCACTTTGGGGGCAGTGCGTCCGCTGGAATAATACCCGGCCAGACGGCCTGCCTCCTCAAAGGTACGGTCAGGCAGCTCTTCATTGTTGGACTTTACCACCACATGGGAGCCTGCCATTTTCTTGGCATGGAACCACCAGTCACCTCCTGTGGCGAATTTAAAGGTGAGTTCTTCGTTCTGGTAATTATTTTTTCCCACATAAATGTGATAGCCGTCGCTGGATATATAATGCAGGGGTTTTGATTTGGCCTGCATTTTCTTTTTGCCGCCGGTATAGTGCTTCTTGATATACCCGTATTCCGTCAGTTCCTCCTTGATCTGGGACAGGTCGCTTTCCTGCTGGGCAATGTCCAGGGCAGCCTGAATGGATTCCAGGTGGCGGATTTCACTTTCTGTGTCCGCTAACTGTTCCTCCAGAGCCTGTGCGGTACGTTTCAGCTTATTGTACCTGTCAAAGTATTTCTTGGAGTTTTCCTGAGGGGTCATGGTGGGGTCAAGGGGAATGGTGATCTCCTCATTGGTATAATAATTCAGTGCCCGGAAGGATTTACAGCCCTCCTCCAGGTTATAGCCGTATGTGTTGATCAGCTCCCCATAGACTTTGTATTTGTCCATTTTTTTCGTGTCCTGCATCTGCTTTGTCTGCAGGTCGAATTTTTTCCAGTTGCGGTCCAGGGCGGTCTGGACTATTTTCCGCAGGTCCGCGGATTTCTGACGCATACGGGTAATGATATTTTTCTGGGCATAGTACTGCTCCAGGACCTGGGAGATGGAATCGTATTCCCTGACTGTATAATCCGTATACTGGGTGAGGGGAACAGCTCCGAATTCCACCGGTTCCCCGGAGGGGCTGTACACAATATTGGGAGTAAAGCGCCCCTCTTTTACATCCTCCATAAAGCGTGAAAACGCCTGGAAGACCCGTTCCTTCTCCTGCCCGGAAAGCCCGTCTGCAGGGTCACTTCCGTGTACGCCTGCTCTGGCGCAGATCTCCTCCGCGGCTGCGGGGCTTAACCCTGTAAGAGAGGTATAGATGGCCTTGGCTATATTGGTAGGCTTTCCGTACACCGCCGCATAAAATTCTTCCTCTGTGACAGCAAGGGGATTCTTCTTGTCCTGAGTCTGCGGAATAAAATAATCTCTTCCCGGAAGAACCTCCCTGACAGAGCTCATATTTAGGGATACATGCTTGATGCTGTCCAGGATCATGCGCTCCTCATTGAGGAAAATAATATTGCTGTGCTTGCCCATGATCTCCACCACCAGGGTTTTAAAGCACAGATCTCCAAGTTCATTTAAATGTTCTATTCGGATCTCAATGACACGCTCCAGTCCCGGCTGGGTCACTGCCGTGATCTTGCCGCTTCCCACATGCTTGCGCAGCAGCATACAGAAATTCGGTGCTGTGAGAGGGCTTACTTTGTTCTTGTCCGTAAAATAGATCAGAGGCAGGGAGGCGCTGGCTGATATGAGCAGCCGGTACTGTGTCCTGTTATTTTTTATGGTGAGGATAAGCTCATCCGCCTCGGGCTGGGCGATCTTGTTTATTTTGCCGCCCACAATCGTTTCATTTAATTCTTTTACTATATTTGCAATGGTAATTCCGTCAAAAGCCATATAAATTCTCCTTCCGATTCCGCTATCACGATTATATACGAAATGGAAACACAAAGCAAATGAAAAAAAGATTTGACTGGAAATTGTGATTGCTTTATAATAACCATGTATGTTTATGTCACTATCCAAAAAGCAGCCATATACAGCTTTGCGGACAGTAACAGATTTATGCTATGTGCAAATAAGAACAGCAGAAAAGAGAATGACATGATCAAGAGCATGACAGGCTTTGGAAGAGCCGAGGTGATTGACGAAGAAAGAAAAGTTACGGTTGAAATGAAATCCGTAAATCACCGCTATCTGGATATCAATATACGCATGCCCAAGAAGCTGAGCAGTTTCGAGGCTTCCATACGTGCCGTATTGAAAGAATATCTCCAGCGCGGCAAGGTGGACCTCTTCATCGCCTATGAGGACTACACCCAGTCCCGTGTTTCCGTAAAATACAACAGGGAAATTGCAGGACAATATTTAGAATACTTACAGCAGATGAGTGAAGAATTTCATCTGGAAAATGACATAAGAACGTCCAGGCTTCTAAGCTGCCCGGAGGTGTTCACCATGGAAGAACAGACGGTGGATGAAAAAGAACTGTGGAGTTCCCTGGAGGAAGTTCTGCGGGAGGCTGCCCGCCGGTTTGTGGATACCAGGATCAAAGAGGGCGGACATCTGAAGAATGACATTCTGGAAAAGCTGGACGGCATGTACAGCAAGGTAGAGCAGGTGGAGGCGCGTTCTCCTGAGATTCTCCGTGAATACAGAGAAAAGCTGGAGAATAAGGTGGCAGAACTTCTGCAGGATACCCAGATAGAGGAGAGCCGCATTGCGGCGGAAGTGATCCTCTTTGCGGATAAGATCTGCACGGACGAGGAAACCGTGCGTTTAAAGAGCCATATCTCCCATATGAAGGATGTACTGGAGCAGGAGGACGGCATCGGCAGGAAGCTTGACTTTATTGCCCAGGAGATGAACCGTGAGGCAAATACCATTTTATCCAAGGCCAATGACCTGGAGACTTCCAATCTTGCCATTGACTTAAAAACAGAGATAGAGAAGATCCGGGAACAGATTCAGAATATTGAATAAAGGCAGGAGGAATATGTCTAAATTAATCAATATCGGTTTCGGCAATGTAGTGAACACAGACAAAGTGGTGGCAGTTGTAAGCCCGGACGCGGCGCCCATCAAGCGCATGGTGCAGTCAGCAAAAGAGTCCGGCAAATCCATTGACGCCACGCAGGGCCGCAAGACAAAGGCAGTGATCATCACCAACAGTGAGATGCTGATCCTCTCAGCCCTGCAGCCGGAAACCATTGCAAAACGTTTCGGCACGTTTTACGAAAATGATCTAAAAGGGGAACAGGATGGATAACAGAGGAATTTTAACCGTGGTCTCCGGATTTTCCGGCGCGGGTAAAGGGACGCTTATGAAACGGCTTCTGGAGAAGTATGATACGTACTCCCTTTCTATTTCCGCGACCACCAGGGCACCGCGGGAGGGCGAGGAGCATGGAAGAGAATATTTCTTCCATTCAAAAGAAGAGTTTGAGGAGCTGATTTCCCAGGATGCATTGATTGAATATGCCCAGTATGTGGAAAACTATTACGGTACACCAAAGGCATACGTGGAAAAGCAGCTTGCCGCAGGCAGGGATGTGATCCTGGAAATTGAGATACAGGGAGCACTCAAGGTGAAAGAAAAGATGCCGGATACCCTGCTGATGTTTGTCACACCGCCTTCTGCCATGGAGCTGAAGCGGCGGCTGACAGACAGGGGGACCGAAACACCTGAGGTCATAGAATCCAGGCTTCGCAGGGCATCCGAGGAAGCCAAGGGAATGCCGCTTTATGATTATGTGCTCATCAATGACGATCTGGAAGAATGCGTTGACAGGATGCACAGCATTATTCAAAGCCAGCACAACACTGTGAAAAACAGTGCGCCTTTTATAGAAAAAATAACCAGTGAAGTAGCAGTATTTGCGAAAGGAGAATGAGATATGATACATCCGTCTTACACAGAATTAATGGACGCAATCAACGAGGAGGGCAATATCGAGGACGAACCGTTAGTCACCAGCCGTTACTCTGTTGTACTGGCTACCAGCAAGAGAGCCAGACAGCTTATTGCAGGCCGTGAGGCCATGGTTCACTCATCAGGCAAAAAACCTCTGTCCACAGCAGTGGAAGAGATTTATCAGGGCAAGGTAAAAATCCTGCCGGATGATTTCCAGGAGGAAGAGGAGACAACAGAGAACTAAATTTACAGGGACTGCCGCCAGATGCGGGCAGTCCTTTCTACCATTACTGACAAGGAGTATGCATGAGGAAAGTTTTATTTATATCTCTTGGATGTGACAAGAACCTGGCGGATTCTGAGGAGATGCTGGGCATGCTTGTGGAGCATGGGTATACCATCGTAAACGATGAGACAGAGGCTGATGTGGCTGTTGTCAACACCTGTGCCTTCATCCATGATGCCAAGGAGGAGAGCATTTCCAATATTCTGGAAATGGCAAAGTATAAGGAGACAGGTTCCCTCAGGGTCCTGCTGGTGACCGGTTGTCTGGCGCAGCGGTACAAGGAGGAAATTATAGAGGAGATCCCGGAAGTAGATGCTGTCCTGGGGACTACAAGCTTTGATGACATCATAGAGGCCCTTGACAAGGCATTTGAAGGGGAGCGGTATCTGGAGTTCAAGGATACCTCCTATCTGCCGGATGTGGAGACAAAGAGGATGATCACCACCGGCGGCTATTATGAATACCTGAAGATCGCAGAGGGATGTGACAAGCACTGCACCTACTGTATTATCCCGAAGCTCAGAGGCAGATACCGCAGTGTTCCCATGGAAAAGCTCATAAAGCAGGCAGAATACATGGCAGAGCAGGGCGTGAAGGAACTGATCATAGTAGCGCAGGAGACCACCATATACGGCTGTGACCTGTACGGGGAGAAAACCCTGCATAAGCTTTTAAAGAAGCTGTGCCGCATCCCCGGCATTGCATGGATCCGCATGCTCTACTGTTATCCCGAGGAGATCTATCCGGAACTGATCCGGGTGATGAAGGAGGAGCCGAAGATCTGTCATTATCTGGACCTGCCTATACAGCACTGCAATGACAGAATCCTGAAGCGCATGGGCAGACGTACCACCAGGCAGGAACTTGTGGACATCATCACAGCTCTCAGAAGAGAGATTCCCGATATTGTGCTTCGGACAACTCTGATCACCGGATTTCCGGGGGAGACACAAGAGGAGCATGAGGAGCTGATGGACTTTATTGATGAGATGGAGTTTGACAGGCTTGGCGTCTTTACCTATTCGCCTGAGGAGGATACCCCTGCGGCCATTATGCCGGACCAGATCGATGAGGAAGTCAAGAAGGACCGTCAGGCAGAGCTTATGGAGCTTCAGCAGGAGATCTCCTTGGACAAGGGACAGAAGAAGATCCACTCTGAAGTTGAGGTTATGATCGAAGGGAAAGTGGCAGATGAAAATGCCTATGTGGGCCGCACATACGGAGATGCACCGGGTGTGGACGGATATATTTTCGTCAATACGGATACGGAGCTTATCTCAGGAGATTTGTGCAAGGTGCATGTGACCGGCGCTCTGGAATATGATTTGATAGGAGAGTTAAAAGATGAATACACCGAATAAACTGACGATCGCAAGAGTCGTTATGATTCCGTTCTTTGTGGCTTTTTTAATGTATGATATTGCGGGAAGTGCCGGAAAGTGGATCGCGCTGGCCATCTTTATCGTTGCCAGCCTGACAGATACCCTGGACGGCTATCTGGCCAGGAGAGATAATCTGGTGACCAACTTCGGCAAATTCATGGACCCGCTGGCGGACAAGCTTCTGGTCTGCTCCGCGCTGATCTGCTTTACCGGTATGGGTGAGCTGCCGGCCTGGATCACCATTGTGATCATAGCCCGTGAATTTATCATCAGCGGTTTCCGTCTGGTAGCTGCGGACAACGGCATCGTGATCGCTGCCAGCTACTGGGGCAAATTCAAGACCGTATCACAGATGATCATGATCATTCTTATGATCATGGATATCCAGAATCAGGCATTCCAGATCCTGATCCAGATTTTCGTGGTGATTGCCGTTGCACTTACCCTGATCTCTCTTGTGGATTACATCTTGAAGAATAAAAGTGTTTTAAGCATGCAGGATTAAAGGAAGAAAATATGGCTATGCTGCCTGGGAAGGAGAGAAACTTATGACAGCGGAATTGATATGTGTGGGAACAGAGTTGCTTCTGGGCAATATTGTGAATACGAATGGGGCCTACCTGGCGAGAAAATGCGCCGCTCTTGGGCTTTCCATGTATCATCAGAGTATTGTGGGGGACAATGACAAACGTCTGGAGGAGACTATCCGGACAGCGACGGACCGGTCTGACGTGGTGATCCTCTGCGGAGGCCTTGGCCCCACGAAGGATGACCTGACAAAAGAAGTGGCTGCTAAGGTTATGGGAAAAAAGCTGAAAGAGGATAAGCATTCCAGAGAGCGTATCCAGGCTTATATGGATAACTATGTAAAGAGCCATCCGGGTACCAGGATCACGGAGAATAACTGGAAACAGGCGCTTCTGCCGGAAGGTGCCGCTGCTGTGGACAATGAAAACGGAACTGCCCCGGGAATCATAATGGAGGAAAAGGGAACAGTGCTGATTCTGCTGCCCGGCCCGCCAAACGAGCTGATTCCCATGTTTGAAGAAAAAATATACCCCTATCTCAGGAAAAAGCAGCCGGAGGTCATTGCCTCTGAGATGGTAAAGGTGTGCGGCTTAGGTGAGAGCCAGGTGGAGACAGATATTGAAGATCTCATCGAAAAACAATCTAATCCCACCATTGCCACATATGCCAAGACAGGGGAAGTGCATCTGCGTGTGACGGCAAAGGCTGAAAATGAAAAGGCTGCCAGGAAGCTGATCAAGCCTGTCGTCCGTGAGCTGAAGGTGCGTTTCGGTGCCAATATCTATACCACGGATGAGGATAAATCCCTGGAAAGCGCAGTTGTGGATCTGCTCAGAAACCAGGATATCTCCCTGACCACGGTGGAGTCCTGTACAGGCGGTGCGCTGTCTGCCAGGATCGTAGATGTTCCGGGTGCTTCCGATGTGTTAAAACAGGGATTCGTCACATATACCAACCGTGCCAAGAGAAAATACGTTATGGTTAAGAAAAGCACCTTAAAAGAATACGGTGCCGTCAGCGAGAAGTGTGCAAAGGAAATGGCAAAAGGCGGATGCTTTGTGACTGGTTCCGATGCAGCAGTCTCCATCACCGGATTCGCAGGACCGGACGGCGGTACCGAGCAGGCGCCGGTGGGAACCGTGTTTATCGGGTGCTGCTTAAAAGGAAAGACAGTGGTGCAGGAATTCCACTTCGGGGGAGACCGCAGCAAAATCAGGGAACAGGCAGCAACTTATGCCCTGATCCTTCTAAGAGAATGTATTCTGGAAAATTTTGAGCGCCGTAATGATGAAAGCAGTAAATGATCTCCATACAGACAGCCGCCCGGTACCTGATACCGGGCGGCTGTTATAGTCTAATGCATCTAATGCATCATTTTGATGATCTGCATCATACGGTTGATGCGGGCTACCTCTTCCGGCGGTTTTCCCATTTTCAATACCTCGATTATGGTGTCCATCTCCTGACGCGAAAAATCAAGTCCCCCGGATTGACTTTTGTTCTGAGAGACTGCTGACATGAGAAAGGGCAGCAGTTCGTTCATTCCCTTCTGGCTTCCCTGATTTGCTATGTTATTGAGCATTTTCAGCTTCTCAGGGTCCATGCCTTTCAGATTGGGGTTGTTCATCCAGTTGTCCTGAAAATTCCCCTGCTGCTGAAAATTCCCCTGTTGCTGAGGATTTCCCTGCTGCTGCGTATTCTGCTGGTACTGTCCGTAAGTCTGCTGCGGCCCGGACTGGTACTGCTGGGTATTACCGCGGGGGTCAGACTGATATGCCTGGGAATTAACCCCTGGCCCGCCCCCCTGCGCTCCGCCCTGTGTATTTCCCTGGAAGGGCTGAGAGCCGTTCTGGAAAGCAGGATTGTTCCGCTGAGGACCGTTCTGGAAAGCGGGATTGCCCTGCTGGGAACCGTTCTGGAAGTCTGGATTACCCTGCTGAGATGCATTCTGGAAAGTGGGATTGCCCTGCTGGGAACCGTTCTGGAAAGCGGGATTGCCCTGTTGGGAACCGTTCTGAAATGCCGGATTGCCCTGCTGAGAACCATTCTGGAAAGGTCGGGAACCTTGCTGGGAACCGTTCCGGAAGGGCGGGGTGTTCTGGCGGGAGCCATTTTGGAACGACTGGCTGTTCTGCCGGGAATCATTTTGGAAGGTCTGGTTACCCTGCTGAAATGCATTTTGTGGGGTCTGGCCGGCCTGCTGAGGGCCATTTTGCGAGGCCTGCCCACTCTGCTGAGGACCATTTTGTGAGGGCTGCCCGCCCTGCTGGGAGCCTGGCTGTGGTCCTGCGTGATAGGGCTGCTGATTTCCGATGGGGAATCTGAGGCCGCCCGGACGGTAGCCTCCCTGGCCCGGGCCGTTCTGACGGGAGTTTGATGGCTGTTCTTGTTTCCGGCTTTCCGCCTGTGTCTGCGGCGGCTCGTCTGCCGACGGCTTTCCGGCAGGATTTCTGAGATTCTGCCTGTAATTCTGATTATTCATATTTACCTCCGTTTTTACTGTTTCGGCACATCCTGGGACAGCTCAAAAAGCTGCACCATGGCCATGGTATTGATGAGCGAGTCAATTCTTTCCTTCGCAGGTCCGCGGCATACCTTGCTGCAGGCTGTGAGCATTTCAAGAGGGTCTGCCGTAAACTGCTCCTGGGCATGCATCTGCATATCCGCCTGCGGCTGTGAGAAGAGACGTATGGTATTGGATAACTCCAGAAATTTGGCATATACTGATATGAGCCTTTGGCCCTGGGCCGGAAGATAAGGCATGGCCGCTTTCAGAATTTCCACCTGATCCTCCGCTATCATTTCGTCCAGAATATTATGTTCTTCCATTCTAGCTCCTTCCAAAACTTCCGCTTTCTAAACCTTATGTTTCCTCTATACAGGATATGACGAAAAAACAGTTCTGCCATAGTATAATAGGGAAAGGGGTGTATACACATGGAACAGCATGAAATCAGACTGGTGGAGGAAGACAACACCATTTATGAAATAGATATGGACTGCATCAGGAAAAAACAACTGGCGGCAAAGAGAGCCATGGAAGCAGATGAAAAGAGAAGACTTGATTTTGAAAAGAACAGGGCAAAAGAAACATGACAAAGTAAAAAGCCGGGGCTCATCACCCCGGCTCTTTTTGATGAGACTGCTGTTCCGGGACTGCCCTGCAGTCACAGGACAATATCCGCGGAACAGAGAAAAGTCAAACTTTTACCAAAGCCTCTCATCTGTTTTTGTTTTGTTATTGATTAGCAGAAACCGTGTCCGCCGCATCCGCACAGGAGCAGCAGGATAATGATAATACAGCTGCAGTCGCCGCCGAAGCCGCCGCATCCGCAATCATTTCCACATCCGCCGCCGCTGTTTCCGTTTCCACAGCAGCAAAGCAGAAGAAGAATCCAGATGATACAGCTGCAGTCGCCGCCGAATCCACGGGAAACTCCACATCCTCCTCCACAGTTATCATCGCATCCGCAACCACAGTTTGTAGCAGCTAAATCACTCATTTTGTATCCTCCAAAGAATTTTGATTACACTTACATGATATGTGCCAGGGAGGAATTGGTGCAGGTTTGCGGAAAAGATTTTTAAATATTCGTGAAAACAGAGAAGATCCGGTACACATCCAACGCCCCATATCCCCATTCACGGTTGGGGTAAAGCTGTACCTGGGTTCTTCTGGCGCCGCGGATAAACAGGGCTTTCAGCTCTGCATTGTTAAATATCTTGGGCGGATTTCTTTTTGCCCCCCACTCGATCACAAGAGCACAGGCTCCGGCAGTGATGGCCGCCGCCACAGAGGAGCCGGTCATGGTTGTGAAACGTCCTCCGGGCGCCGGGCCGAACACATTGACTCCCGGTGCTGCGATATCCGGCTTTATGAGACCTGTACGTGTAAATCCCCTGCTGGAGTTGACGAACAGGCTGTTATTGTATGCGTTGAAAGTAGAAGTGGTCAGGGACACCTCCGCCGCCGAGGGCGCAGTGATGGTGGTGTTGGGGTCCGGTCTCAGAAAGGTTACATCAGGCGCCATAAACCCGTCGACCGGAAGCCAGATATGGAAGTTCCCCGCATTGTTGCTGCTGGAATACACATTGATCTTCCATGCGCCCGGTGTGGGATTGGAAAAGCGGAAGAAAATGAGCTGGTCACCGGATATGGTCTGAATCAGTTCCGAGGCAATAAAAATCTCTGTATCTTCCAATACAAACTGTATGGTATCCGAATAATTGATCCGGGTGGGCAGCCGCTGTATGACCTCGCCCAAAGGGGATTCAAAACCAACCGAATAGATTTCAGGGGGCGCGCCCCATAATTCCGCGGTAAATCCCCTTGTATTTTCCGGCACCAGGATCTCTACTGCTGTGCTGGTGTTTGGCGCAGGTGCTTCTGCAAAGAAATGATGGGCCTTGCCCGCTTCATTTCCGGCTGCGGCTACGGAATAGACTCCCCAGTAATTGGCAGATACAGTCAGGGACGATGCAAGGGCAGATTGTCCTGAATGCGCCCCCTGGTTGGAGCCAAGGCCAATACAGATGACCAGGGGAGCCTGCAGCTCATTGGAGAGGAGCAGAAGATAGCGGATTCCCATCATGATATCGGATTCCTGATAAACAGGATTGCTGCTTGTGTGGTAGAAAAGCTCTTTTAAGTAATTTTTCGCTTCTTTCAGTTTTACGACTGCCAGCATACTGGAAGGGGCAGCTCCTATGAAGTCATTGTCCGGCAGGCTGCTTCCCGCGGCGGCGCCTGCCAAAAAAGTCCCGTGACCGATGGTATCCTGTGAGGGGATAAGCTCCAGGGGATTTTCTGACGCCAGTGCATTCTCCAGGTCCTCATGGGTGTATCCTGTCCCGTACTGCATGTCAAAGGGCGGCGTGCCGCTCTGAATCGTCTGGTCCCACAGCCCGTAGATGCGGCTGCCCCCGTCTGACCGTCTGAATGCGGGATGTGTGTAATCAATCCCCGTATCAATGAAGCCAATCAGGATACCGCGCCCCTTCAGATTCAGCGCCGGCTGGTTCTGGACTGCAGTGATTCCCGAAACCTCCAGACTGACCGTGTCCAGAAGGGAGTAGAGATTGGGAATGGTATTATAGAAGAGGCCATTGGCAAAATAATCCCTGATATCAGAGGAAGGGAGGCGCCCGTGTATCATTCCATAATAGTTGTTGAAAAGCTGGGCCCCAAATTCCCGGTAGTCTTCCAGAAACTGCGGATATATGGGGAGGATATAGTCGGCATAATCCTCAGACAAGATCATTTCTTTGATTGTAGGCATATAAAATTTCCATACTGTCTGTTTTTAATAAGTCTATGAGGAAGCCCTCTGAAATATTGGCAGTAAAGCTGTTTTCTGAATACCATAAAGAAGAACTCATATACGGAGCTTTGGGAAATGATGCAGAAATGGCTTACCGGAAAAAATATAGGTGTCGCCATCCTGGACACCGGAATTTATCCTCATATAGATTTTGACTGCCGAATCCGTGCTTTTCTTGATATGGTACACGGAAGAACCCTTCCTTATGATGACAATGGACACGGCACGCATGTGGCCGGAATCCTGGCCGGCAGCGGAGCTGCCCTGAACGGAAAATACAAAGGCGTAGCGCCGGGCTGCGATATCATTGCAGTGAAGGTGCTGGATGAAAGCGGCAACGGCAATAAGGAGCAGGTGATCGAAGCACTGGACTGGATCAAGGCCAACCGGATCAAATACAACATCAGGATCATCAATATCTCCGTGGGCACTACCCAGAAGGAATCGCACCGGGATCTGATCTATGCGGTGGAATCCGCCTGGGATGACGGATTTATTGTTGTAGCCGCCGCCGGCAACATGGGACCGGGGCAGGGCAGCATCACAGCTCCCGGCAGCAGCCGGAAAGTCATCACCGTGGGTTCTGCCGATATGCTGGTACGCCATCAGGGTATTTCAGGGAGAGGCCCCACCTGCGACTGCATTATCAAGCCGGATATCGTGGCACCCGGCAACGCCATTGTCTCCTGTGCCAACCGAAGCGGCAGCATGCCTTATGCAGTGAAAAGCGGCACATCCATGTCAACCCCTATGGTCTCAGGCGGCATTGCGCTGCTTCTTGAAAAAAATCCCGCACTGTCCAATCTGGAAGTCAAGAAAAGACTGATGGAGACAGCTAAAGATCTGGGCTATCCCCACAACCTGCAGGGTTGGGGGCTTTTTCAGTTAGAGCATTTTTTATATGATGAAAAGATTTGAAAATTATAGTTGACAAACAATGTATCATTGTATACAATAATACAAGAAATTCATTAAGATAAAGTGATAGCATATTGAAAATGTGATGCCGGGTCATACCGGAAGTTAAGATGAGGAGTGACGAATATGATAAACAGAGCTGTCAGAATGAATTACCATACAAACTTACTGGAACTGGAAGAGCATATGTATCCCCTGGTGGATGTGCAGACACCGAATGTATTTCACAATCTTTTCCCCTACACAGAGGTACCCAAGATTGCGTTTAACGACAGGATCGTGCCCCATCATATGCCGGATGACATCTGGATCACTGACACCACGTTCCGCGACGGGCAGCAGTCAAGAGCTCCTTACAGCACAGAGCAGATTGTAACTATCTTTGATTATTTACACAAACTGGGCGGACCAAACGGCAGGATACGCCAGAGCGAATTTTTCCTTTACAGTAAAAAGGACAGAGACGCCGTATATAAATGTCTGGAGCGGGGATATAAATTCCCGGAAGTTACGAGCTGGATCCGTGCCAGCAAGAAGGATTTTGAACTGGTAAAGGACATTGGTCTGAAGGAGACCGGTATCCTGGTGAGCTGTTCCGACTACCATATTTTCTATAAAATGAAAATGACCAGAAAGCAGGCCATGGAGCATTACCTGAGTGTGATCCGTGAATGCCTGGAGACGGGAATCAGCCCCAGATGCCATCTGGAGGATATAACAAGAGCGGATATCTACGGCTATGTGATCCCCTTCTGTCTGGAACTGAATAAACTGATGGAGGAGTACTCCATTCCCATTAAGGTGCGCTGCTGTGACACCATGGGATATGGCGTGAACTATCCGGGTGCTGTGATTCCACGCTCCATTCCGGGCATTATTTACGGTATTCTGACACATGCCGGAATCCCTTCCGAGCTGATCGAATTCCATGGCCACAACGATTTCTACAAGGCTGTGAGCAATTCCACGACGGCGTGGCTTTACGGCGCAAGCGGTGTAAACTGCTCCCTGTTCGGCATTGGTGAGAGAACCGGCAATACCCCCCTTGAAGCCATGGTATTCGAGTACGCGCAGATCAAAGGCTCCCTGGACGGCATGGACACAAGGGTCATCACAGAGCTTGCGGAGTACTATGAAAAAGAGATTGGATACAAGGTGCCCTCCACAACACCGTTTGTGGGAAGTGCGTTCAATGGGACGAGAGCCGGTATCCATGCAGACGGTCTTCTGAAGAATGAAGAGATCTACAATATCTTTGATACGGATAAATTCCTGGGCCGTCCGCCGCAGGTGGCTGTTTCCAACACCTCGGGCCTTGCCGGCATTGCTCACTGGATTAACAATCATTACCGCCTGTCCGGTGAGAAACAGGTGCAGAAGAACAGCGAACTGGTGCAGATGGTAAAGGCATGGGTGGATACCCAGTACGAGGAGGGACGCGTGACTGTCCTAACGGATGAGGAGCTGATATCCGTGATCGAGGAGAGCTGCGCAAGATTAAATATAACCTTATAAGGCAATGACATGTGAGGAAGGAAGCAAAATGGCAGGTAGAGAAAAGTCCCTGAGGGGCCAGGTGTTTGACAAGATCCGTTCAGATATTCTGAAAGGCCGTTACCAGCAGGGAGACGAATTGGTGGAATGTACCATAGGGAAAGAGCTGGGAGTCAGCAGAACTCCGGTCCGGGAAGCCATCCGGCAGCTGGAACTGGAGGGCCTGGTACGCCTGGTGCCAAACAAAGGAGCCTTTGTCAACGGGATATCCGCAAGGGATGTGACTGATATTTATTTGATCCGCTCCCGGCTGGAAGGGCTCTGTGCCCGGATGGCCGTGGAGAATATAACACCGGAACAGCTGGAAGCCATGGAGGAGGCCATTGTCCTGTCAGACTATCATGCAAAGAAAGAACACTATGAACAGGTCTGCGAAATGGACGGCAAGTTCCATAAGCTGCTCTATGAGGCGTCCGGCAGCCGGATGCTTTCCCACACACTGTCTGATTTTCATCAATATGTACAGCGTGTGCGGCAGGTATCCATTATGAACCGCATGCGTCTGAATAAATCAGGCAGCGAGCACACAGAGATTCTGGAAGCCATAAAGAGCAAAAACGCGGATCTGGCGGAACAGGTAGCTGCAAGACACATATTTAATACAGTTGAGAATCTGAAACATTTTAATCTGGAAGAAATTCTGCGGGAAGAATACGGAAAGGAGAACGACAACAATGGAAAAAATTAAAATGACAACACCTCTGGTGGAAATGGATGGGGATGAGATGACAAGGATCCTCTGGAAAATGATCAAAGAGGATCTGCTTGCGCCATATGTGGAACTGAACACAGAGTATTATGATCTGGGACTGGAGTACAGAAATGAGACCGGCGACCAGGTGACAGTGGATGCGGCCAATGCCACAAAGAAATACAAAGTAGCGGTAAAATGTGCCACCATCACCCCGAACGCGGCCAGAATGGACGAGTATCACTTAAAGGAAATGTATAAAAGTCCCAACGGCACCATTCGTTCCATGCTGGACGGTACGGTTTTCAGGGCGCCTATTGTGGTAAAAGGAATCGAGCCCTGTGTAAAGAACTGGAAGAAACCCATCACTCTGGCAAGACATGCCTACGGGGATGTCTATAAAAACACAGAGATGGTCATTCCCGGACCGGGCAGGGTGGAGCTTGTATATACCGCGGCTGACGGAACAGAGACAAGAGAACTGGTGCATAACTTCACAGGTGCCGGGGTGGCACAGGGAATGCACAACTTAAATGATTCCATTGAGAGCTTTGCCAGAAGCTGCTTTGAATATGCGCTCTCCACAAAACAGGATCTGTGGTTCTCCACCAAGGACACCATTTCCAAAAAGTATGACCATACCTTCAAGGATATTTTCCAGGACATCTATGAGAAAGAATATAAGGATGCCTTTGAAAAGGCCGGTATTACATATTTCTATACACTGATCGACGACGCGGTGGCACGTGTGATGAAAGCCGAAGGCGGCTTTATCTGGGCCTGCAAGAACTATGACGGGGATGTTATGAGTGATATGGTATCCTCCGCTTTCGGCTCTCTGGCTATGATGACATCCGTGCTGGTATCCCCTCACGGATATTTTGAGTATGAAGCTGCACACGGAACCGTACAGCGCCACTATTACAAACATTTAAAAGGGGAAGAGACTTCCACCAACTCCGTGGCTACCATCTTTGCCTGGTCCGGAGCTTTGAGAAAACGCGGGGAGCTGGATGGAAATACAGACCTCTGCCTGTTTGCCGACCGGCTGGAACAGGCCACGCTCACTACTATCGAAAAGGGAGAGATGACAAAAGACCTTGCACTCATCACGTCAATTAAGAATCCTTCTGTATTGAACAGCCGTGAGTTTATCCTGGCTGTAAGGAAGAATCTGGATGTTTTATACGCGTAAAAAATAAGCGTCTGCTGATTTAAAAGTCCATGTAAGAGAGAGAAACAAGTCCCTGCTTACATGGACTTATTATTTGTGAAAAAAAGTCTCGGGCAGGGGTTGAAAAATTTAGTCAATTTCTTATAATGGGTATTAACCGAATCGGTAAAGCATTAAAGGAGGCACAGGATGGAGGACAGACTTAGCAGTCTCTCAGAAGAGAAGAAGAACGCGGTTGTCAATGCAGCACTGGAAGTGTTTGGCACCAATGAATACAAACGGGCATCCACAGACCTGATCGCTGCAAAGGCAGGCATCTCAAAAGGGCTGCTGTTTTACTATTTTAAAAATAAGAAAGAGCTGTATATGTACATATTTGAGTATGTAATGGAGAAGGTAGGACCGCGCCTTTTAGACCGGCACTTTTTTGAAATAACGGATTATTTTGAGCTGCTGGCCTATGCAGCAGACAAAAAAGCCCGTATCCTCTCCAGTTTTCCCTTTCTTATGGAGTTCAGTGTCCGGGCATTTTTTACATCCAGGGAGGACGTATCGGAAGATATGAACTCTTTTATGAAAAACCAGATGGATACCATGTTCGTGGATTATTTCAAGAATGTGGATATGACTAAATTCAGGGAGGACATAGATCCCAAAGAAATACTGAACATGCTTCTCTGGCTCACTGACGGATATCTGCACCAGAGAATGTTTTATACCGATACGGTGGATGCGGATGAATTGATGCGTCAATTCAGAAAATGGTCAGAAATGCTGAAGCGGATCGCATACAAAGAAGAGTATCTAACCGAAATGGTTGGAAGGAGGCAAAAAAATGAACGTGATTGAAATCAGTCATATTACGAAAGACTATGGGCAGAACCGCGGCGTTTTTGATGTTAGTTTTTCTGTAAAACAGGGAGAGGTACTGGGGTTTTTAGGACCAAACGGTGCCGGTAAGACAACCACGATCCGGCAGTTGATGGGATTCATCAAACCGGATAAGGGCAGACTGTCCATTCTGGATATGGACTGCTTCAAAGAGTCGGATAAGATCCAGACATCTCTTGGGTATCTGCCGGGAGAGATCGCTTTTATTGATTCCATGACAGGGATGGAGTTTATCCGCTTTGTGGCTAAAATGAAAAATATGAGAGATATGGGCCGGGCACAGGAACTGATGAAGATGTTTGACTTGAACGCGTCCGGCAAACTGAAGAAAATGTCAAAGGGCATGAAGCAGAAGATAGGAATCGTCTGTGCCTTTATGAACCCGCTGGCCAGCATCCTGATCCTGGATGAACCCACCAGCGGACTGGACCCTCTGATGCAGAACCGTTTTGTGGAGCTGATCCTTTCCGAGAAGAAAAAGGGAAAGACCATTTTGATGTCTTCCCATATGTTTGAGGAAATTGAGCGCACCTGTGACCGCGCTGCCATTATCCGAGACGGACGGCTGGTTGCAGTGGAGGAGATGGAGAAACTGAAAGAGGGGCGGCAGAAGGTGATTGATATCACCTTCCGGGAGGCGGATATGGCAGAGGCATTCGCTGCCGCATTCCCGGAGGCAGTCTATCAGCCCGGCAGTAAAACGGTAACGGCCAAGGTTGGAAAAAACCTGGATGCCTTTATCAAAAAAGCAGGCGCCTATACGGTCACGGATTTCGACGTGCGCACACAGAGCCTGGAAGAGTTCTTCATGCATTTCTACGGAGAGGGGGCAGCAAAATCATGAATGCTACACTGTTTAAAAAAGAGATCAAATCCAACTGGCTGCTGCTCGTCATTTTTCTTGCAGTGCTCAGTGTATACGGAAGTATGATCACCATGATGTTCAACCCCGAGATGGGAGACAGCCTGAAAATGATGGCTGACAGTATGCCGGATCTGTTTGCGGCATTCGGCATGGCTGACGTGGGCCAGACGCTGCTGGAATTTGTATCCGGATATTTATACGGAATGCTGTATGTGGCCTTCCCCGGGGTATTTATCATTATCCTATCCAACAGACTGGTATCCAGATATGTAGATAACGGTTCCATGGCCTACCTGCTGGCGGTACCACAGAAACGCTGGAAGATCATGCTGACTCAGTGTGTCTTCATGCTGACCTGCCTGGTTGTCATGGTGGTATATGTGACCTGCCTGATTCTTGCTTTCAGTGAGGCGCTTTTTCCGGGAGAGATGGAGACAGGTGCCTTCCTTCGGATCAATGTGGGATTATTGGGTATCCTTGTATTTTTCGGCGGGACATGTTTCTGTGCATCCTGCTGCAGCAATGAGACAAAGACTTCCTCCGCGGTCAGCACAACCGTGGTGGTATATTCCATTCTCTTGCAGATGATATCACAGGTGGGGGATAAATTCGAGAAAGTAAAATACGCCACCCCCATAACCCTCTTTGACATTGACGGGCTGGCTGCAGGTGACGGGAAGGCGTGGATCATGTGCGGCATTTTATATCTGGCAGGAATCCTGCTTATGGGAATCGGGATCATACGGTTCAGCAAACGGGATCTGCCTTTGTAAGAGATGAAATCGCAGACGGCCGAAGGATAGCAGCCGGATATAAAAAACGGGAGGAGCAGGCATTATGCCAGCTCTTCCCATTTTTCATACAGTTCTTCCAGCTTTTCTGCGATCTCAGCTTTTTCATTGGCAAGCCGGACGCATTCAGCCACATTGACGGCAACTTCAGGTTTTTCCATCTCACTGTCGATCTCTTTGTCCCTGGTTTCCAGGCGTTCAATCTCTGCCTCTGTCTTCTTCAGATCATTTTCACGCTTTCTCTGGCGTGCCTGTTCTTCTTTGCGCTGTTTCCAGTCCAGTTTCGTGGCGGATACGGATTCCGCGGCCTGTTCCTCCTCAAGGCCCGGAGCATAGATGCGGGTGAGCTCCTCCCTTTTCTCCATGTAATAATCATAGTTGCCGATATAGTTTACCATACTCTGGTTGGTCAGTTCCAGGATCCTGGTGGCGGTACGGTTGATAAAGTAACGGTCATGGGATACATACAGCACCGTACCCGTATAATTGCGCAGGGCCTCCTCCAGGATCTCCTTTGACATAATGTCAAGATGGTTGGTAGGCTCATCCAGGATCAGGAAATTGGCTTCTGAGAGCATGAGCTTTGCCAGGGATACGCGACCCCGTTCCCCGCCGCTTAAGGATGCGATCTTCTTAAAGACATCATCCCCGGTAAAGAGAAAGGCAGCCAGAAGATTGCGGATCTCCGTGTTGGTGAGCTTGGGAAAATCATCCGAAATCTCCTCGAAGATGGTTTTTTCCATATGCAACACGTGGTGCTCCTGGTCATAGTAGCCGATGTGTACTTTACTTCCCAGATGGAAGACGCCGGCGTCGGCCGGGACCAGCTCGTTCAGTATTTTGAGTATCGTCGTTTTTCCGGTTCCGTTATTCCCGATGATGGCCACACGCTCCCCGCGTTTGATGGAAAAGTTCAGATCAGAAAACAGCGGGAGGGAGGGAAAGGATTTAGAGAGATGTTCCACGGTCAGCACATCCATGCCGCTCTCTATGCGGGGCTTCAGGTAAATACGCATGGACGCGTTTACCTCAGTCGGTTTTTCTATGACTTCAATCTTATCCAGCATCTTTTCCCGGCTCTCAGCCCGCTTAATGGACTTTTCCCGGTTGAACTGCTTTAATTTGGCAATGACTTCCTCCTGGTGTTTGATCTCCTGCTGCTGATTGAGGTAGGCCTGGTAGGCATCTCTGCGAAGCTGGGCCTTTTTCTCACTGTAGGCGGAATAGTTTCCGCTGAAGGAGCTTACCTTTCCGTTGTCAATATCAATCACCTTGGTCACGATCCTGTCCAGAAAATACCGGTCGTGGGATACGATAAGGACAGCTCCTGGATAATTCAAAAGGTACGTCTCCAGCCAGGAGATAGAGTCCATATCCAGATGGTTGGTAGGCTCATCCAGAAGGATGATATCCGGTTTTGACAGCAGCAGGCGGCCAAGGGCCACACGGGTTTTCTGGCCTCCTGACAGGGTGGAGATTTCTTTTTCAAAGTCACTCTCCGGAAAGCCGAGTCCCTTCAGTACGCCCACAAGCTCACTTTTATACGCATAGCCGTTCTCCATCTCAAACTCATGGGTCAGCCGGGAATACGTCTCCATCAGGCGGTCCAGCTCCTCCCCTTGGGCGTGCTTCATCTGTTTTTCGGTTCTGCGCATATGGAGCTCCATATCCAGAATATGCTGTTTGACCTGGAGCAGAGAGTCATAGATGGTGAGCGCGCTGTCCAACTCCTGATGCTGGGCCAGATAGCCGATGGTCCTGCCCCTTGATAAGATTACCTCTCCGCTGTCCGCGGGAATCTCCTGCATGATGATGCGCAGCAGTGTGGATTTTCCTGCTCCGTTGATGCCCACCAGGGCGGCTTTTTCGCGTTCTTCTATATGGAAGGAGGCATCATGGATCAGATTCATGCCTCCGAACGATTTTTCAATGTTTTGACATGCCAGTATCATTTTATACGAATCTCCTTTATCTTTTGGTTCACCCTTCCTATTATATCGGAAATTCAGAATTTGACAACAGATAAAAACAACAATAACTGGAATTGTATTTGACTTTATTTTAACAATTATATATAATATTCCTATATGAAACAGAAAACTTAGACATAAGGAGGGTAAAGTCGTGGACGAAAAATGCATATCGAAAGCAGTCATCAGAAGACTTCCCCGATATTACAGATATTTAGGAGAACTTTTGGAAGATGGTGTGGAACGTATTTCCTCAAACGAGCTGAGCAGCAAGATGCGCGTGACCGCATCCCAGATCCGCCAGGACCTGAACAATTTCGGAGGATTCGGGCAGCAGGGATACGGCTATAATGTGCAGTACCTGTACACAGAGATCGCCAAGATTCTGGGGCTCGACAGGACCCACAACATGATCATCATCGGAGCCGGCAATCTGGGACAGGCACTGGCCAATTATGTACAGTTTGAAAAGCGCGGATTTAAAGTGGTGGGTATATTTGATGTGAATCCGGTTCTGAAAGGTATCTCTATCCGTGGGAACGAAATTCTTATGATGGATGAACTTCCCCAGTATCTGAAGGATAATGATGTTCAGATAGCAGCGCTGACTCTGCCTAAGAATAACGCGGAGGAGACAGCCAACCTGCTGGTGGAAAACGGAATCAAAGCCATCTGGAATTTCGCACATCTGGATCTGGAGGTCCCGGAGGATGTCATCGTGGAAAATGTACACCTTTCTGAGAGCCTCATGCGATTGTCTTATAACCTGAATTGTTATGTGACCGAACATAAAAAGTAAGAAAAGGCTGCTGCGGAATTTTTGCGGCGGCCTTTTGCTCTGCAGGAAGGTTTGACAGACGTCCCTGATTCATACCGGAATAAGAGAGGAGTGTATGATATGAAACAAATCGTAACCGGCGGACAGATGAAGCTATTGGATGAATACACGATCCACGAGATTGGAATTCCCTCCCTGGTACTTATGGAGCGGGCAGCTCTGAGTGTCTGTCAGGCACTTCGGGAGGAAAATTTTCCTTTGAAAAGAGTTCTGGTGCTCTGCGGTACCGGAAATAACGGTGCGGACGGCGTAGCGGTGGCCCGTATGCTCCATATGACAGGTGTCTCGGCAGATATCTGTATACTTGGAAAAAAGGACCATTATACAGAAGAAATGAGAAAGCAAGTGAAAATTGCAGAAAATTATCATATATCCTTTGTCAAGAATGCAGTACCTGCTGAATATACTACTATAGTAGATGCTGTCTTTGGTGTAGGTCTGTCCAGGGAAGTGGGCGGAAAATACAGGGACACCATCGAAGCTCTGAACCGGTCAGGGGCAAAGGTCATGGCAGTGGACATTCCCTCAGGTATCAGTGCTGATACGGGGAAAGTGCTGGGCTGCGCAGTGAAGGCTGATGTGACAGTCACCTTTGCTTATGAGAAGGCAGGTCTTTTATTCTACCCGGGCGCATCCTGCGCGGGCAAGGTAAGGACGGCTGATATCGGAATCTACAGGCTGCCTCAGAATGATTTTGAACTGTCCATACAGAGCTGTGAGGAGAAGGATCTGTGCCGGATTCCGGCGAGGAAGCCGGACGGGAACAAAGGAACTTTCGGGAAAATATTCCTGGCAGCCGGCAGCCGGGATATAAGCGGCGCGGCATATCTCTCCGCCTGTGCGGCTCTTAGGGCCGGCGCAGGCATGATAAAGGTACATACCAGGGAAGAGAACCGTCAGGCACTGACCACAATGCTGCCGGAGGCCATGTACAGCTTTTATGACGATGAAGAGATCCGAAAAGAACAGATCCGGGAAGGGCTTGCATGGGCTGATGTGATCGGGGTAGGACCGGGACTCGGCACAGGACAGCAGGCGGAAGATATTTTGTATACCATACTGGCGGAGGGCAGAAAACCTCTGCTGATTGACGCAGACGGCCTGAATCTGCTGGCCGGCAGAATGGAAGTGCTGTCCCAGTATCCGGCACCGGTCCTTGTGACACCGCATCTGGGTGAGTTTTCCAGAATCTCCGGGGTATCTGTGGAGGAGTGGAAGGAAGCGCCTCTTTACCTGACAAAACGTTTTGCCGGGAAATATCACCTGACAGCCGTGTGTAAAGATTCACGTACCGTCATTTCCGACGGCGGCGAGGAGATATTTATCAACACCTCCGGCAACAGCGGTATGGCAACAGCGGGAAGCGGGGACGTGCTCTTTGGCATCCTCATGGGATTTTTGTCCCAGGGACTTTCAGCCAGGGAGGCGGCAGCTCTCGGCGTTTATTTCCACGGTATGGCAGGGGATATGGCCGCCGCCCAAAAAGGTGAGTACAGCATGATTGCCGGGGATATCATTACACAGACAGCGGAGATCTTGAAGAAAAGAGGAGCAGTTTTATGAAGACACCAAACAGGATTTACGTTTCCATAGATTTGGATGCGGTTTCCTATAATCTGGAAAATATGAAGAAAAATATCCATGAGGACACGAAGATCATAGCCGTACTCAAAGCGGACGGCTATGGACACGGAGCGCTTCCCATTGCCGAACACATAGAATCACTGCCCTATATCTGGGGATTTGCAGTGGCCTGTGTGGAAGAGGGACTTGCTCTTCGGGAGGGCGGCATCAAAAAGCCTGTTCTGATCCTTGGATATACCTTTCTGGAAGATTACGAGACGATCATCAAAAATGATTTCCGTCCAACCGTTTTTACCGGTAAGATGGCTGAGGATTTATCGGATACGGCAAAGCGGCTGAACAAAACAGTAAAGATACATATTAAGCTGGATACAGGTATGACCCGTATCGGCTATCGCGACTTACAGCATGATGTACCGGAGATTCTGAAGATCGCAGAGATGCCCGGCCTTGAAGTGGAAGGTCTGTTCACACATTTTGCCAGAGCCGATGAGACGGACAGGGAACCGGCGTATGTGCAGCTTGAGAGATACCTGAAATTTGTCCATGCACTGGAGGAGAAGGGGCTGCATGTGCCTCTGAAGCACTGTTCCAACAGCGCGGGTATCATCCGTATTCCCGAGGCGAACATGGATGCAGTGAGGGCAGGCATTATTCTGTACGGCCTGTATCCATCCGACCAGGTGGAAAAGGAGCCGGTGCCTTTAAAACCGGTTATGGCTCTCAAAAGCAGAGTTGTATACATAAAGACAGTGGAACCCGGCGTGGAGATCAGTTACGGCGGTACCTTTGTCACAACACGCCCGACCAGGGTGGCCACGATTCCCGTGGGGTATGCGGACGGGTACTGCAGAGGGCTGTCAGGCAGGGGCAGCGTGCTGATACGAGGCAGGCGCGCGCCTATTATCGGACGCGTCTGTATGGATCAGTTCATGGCAGATGTGACAGATATTCCGGAAGCGGAAGAGTTAGATGAAGTGACCTTGATCGGAAGAGACGGGCAGGAGTGCATCACAATGGAGGAGCTGGGGGAGATATCCGGCCGTTTTAATTATGAGTTTGCCTGCTGCATCAACAAACGTGTGCCGCGTCTGTACGTTTCCGGGCAGTAGCCGGCCGTGTGGACGTGCCTGCGCACCGTTTTTTCAGCCGTTTGGAGGACTTTGGTTTCAGAAAAGTAAAAAACAAGAAAAACCATGGAATACACACGAGAGAATTGGGAAGAATTATATCTGAACAGAAAAAAATCGGAGTGTGAAATGTGTGGTTATCAAACGAGGTGATATTTTTTACGCGGATTTAAGGCCGGTGGTCGGAAGTGAGCAGGGCGGAATCCGTCCGGTGCTGATCATTCAGAATGACATCGGAAATAAACACAGCCCCACAGTGATCTGTGCGGCCATAACATCGAAGATGAACAAGGCGAAGCTGCCCACCCATATAGAGATTGACGCATCCTCCTACGCGATCGTGAAGGATTCCGTGATCCTGTTAGAGCAGCTTCGCACAATTGATAAACGAAGATTAAAAGACAAGGTATGCCATCTGGATGCGGAAATACTGAAGAAAGTCAATCATGCCCTGTGCGTGAGCCTGGAACTTCCCACTACATAGTGAAAATTTCCTTTTCGCAGGCTTTCGCCTCCTGCATGGCGATGGGGAACCACCAGGTCTTTACCGGGACGAAGGCAGTTGTATAGATTCCGTTCTTTGCACAGGATAAAACTTCTTCCCGGATATGGCTTCTGACTTCCTCCTCTGTCAGGTTTCCTGCTGCCGCCTGGGCTTCCAGGTCCTGATACTTTGGTGTGATGTTATAGGACAGGCTTCTGCCTGTCTTTTTCATTGCCCCCACAATGTCGTTGATGCCCTGTCCCTGGAAGGAATCTATGCCGATCTCCGGGAACTCCGCTATGATCTGATCCATTTTGCCGCAGGAATGCATATCGAAGAACATGCCGAGAGAGTGACAGTGGGCTGCGATTTTTTTAATCTGCGGTTTGATCAGGCTGCGCCAGATGTCCGGGGAGAAGAACATGTTTTTCTGCGTGCCCCAGTCATCATGGAAGCATACGGCTTCTGTGAGGTAGTACTTTTTCAGAATGTCCAGTTCTCTGCATTTCATCTCTGTAAGCCGGTCGAAAAAGGCGCTTACCTCCTCCGGGTCTGTCAGCATGGCGCAGAGGGCGTTTTCAAAGCCCATGAGTGTGTGCAGACGTTCAAAGGGGCCTTCCAGAAGCATGGAATAATTGAATTTGTCCGGGTCATACTGGTCCACCTTGTCTGCCTTTGCGCTTGCCTCCCAGTCTACGGCGTCCAAATCAGGGAAGACTACTTTTTCTCTCCAGTCACAGATATCATCCAGAACCGGCAAAACACTGGTGTCAGGCACGGCTGCATTTCCCACAGGATCATACACCCAGGTACATCCGAAGAAATCTTTTCCGGACTGGTTATGGGGCGCACGCTCATCCATTCCCGTTATAAAGACAGACAGGTTAGCGTCTGTAAAAAAACTGGGAAACCATTCACCGCGTTCGTGCTGAAAAAATTTTCTGAAATTTTCTTTTGGTGTCATATAAAAACCTCCCATCCAATATTGGTTACTTACATTATACACCAGAATTTTATAAAAACAATGATTTATTCAAAATTTGATTTTGGAACTTTTTCTGCTGCATTCCATGGTATAATAGATATAGAATAAAGTGACTGTAAGAGCGGGAAGGAGGGAGTGAAATGAAAACGATCCATAAAGATACGGGAGCCAAAGGTGCAGAGTATGGTTTTGAACTGGACCGGGAGGTGAACCTGCTGGTTCATGAACCCAAAACAGGTCCTTTTATCAGACAGAAGTATCCTTTATATTCCCAACTGACTTCCGGCGGCAAAGACCTGGCATTTTATCTTGCGGTTCTCGACATCTGTGTCATAGTGTGCGGCAGCAAGAGCTGGTGGGAAGAGGAAAGGAGACTGAGAGACTACACAAGGGAACTTGTCACCAGGATGCCGGCGCAGTGTGGGATACTTTCTGCCAACAGCCTGACCTGTTCCAGCCAGATTTACGCGGTGTTTTATGAGAGAGGAGACAAGAGAAGTCTGCGCAGGGAGACTGAACAGATTTTTCTCCGGCTGAAGACCGTTCTCGGAGAACAGAAAGGTGTATATCTGACTGTAGGTGTCAGCAGTCTGACCGACAGGGTCTGCCTGCAGAATCTGGAGGAGGCCAGAATTGCTTTGGAGCGCAGAATCGCATATGGGTGCTCCAACTTATATTTTTACGAGGATGAGTACATTTTCCGGACAAAGAAGCTGCCCGCTGTCAGGTTTCACATGTTGGAGAAATATCTGGAGCAGGGGCAGTCAGAGAAAAGCAGGAAAATGCTGCACACCCTTTTTTCCGAGGATATGGTCAAGAAGTACGGCATGTCCTATATCAGGATTCTATGGGTAAGGACCCTGAGCATTCTCATGCAGTATTATGAACCGGAAATCCGGGGCGCCATTGATGCGGATATGCTTCTGAAGAGCTATTATGTGCTGGATAAAATGTACACCATGGATGAGATATTTGACTATATCTGGAACATAGCCGCAGAATTCCAGAACGGCCGCAGGCGTTCGGATTCCAGGGCCAGAGACAAGGTCCTTTTGGCAGAGGAGTACATAAAAAAGCATTACTGTGAAGAGATATCCATCAATCTGCTGTCAGAGCGCTACGGTATGAATCCCAATTATTTCTCCGCGATCTTTAAAAAGGAAATGCACCATTCCCCGGTGGATTACATTACCAGGCTGCGTGTGGAGAAGGCAAAGGAGTATTTAAAGGAAACGCATCTGCATATAAGGGAAATATCAGAGAGAGTGGGGTATGAAGACTGTCATTACTTTTTCCGTGTGTTCAAAAAAATCACAGGAATGACACCCATGCAGTACCGGCAGTCCGATACTGTGTAAATAATCCACCGGATATGTGGGATTTGTCCATTGCCTGCAAAGCGTTTAGAAAATATAATGAGTTATATTTGGTTATGGATGAGTCACGGGGAGATAAGAGATGGAAATCACGTATATGGAGCGATCTGAAAGTGCGGTCTGGGAAGATTTTGTCATTCCCAGATATGCCAGCATCCCGGCGCTGTGCAGGCAGTTTAAACAGCTCGGAAGAAAGCGCAGGGGCTGCCACTGCATATTTATGGATACCGGCGGTCTGAGCTTTCAGAGAAAGCGGGAGCTGGTGAAGGTGATCATACGATGTCTGTATCAGGGCGCCTACCATTTTTGCGAAAATGCGCTGGAAGAATTGGAAACGGCTACGGTATATCAGTGCAGGGACAGGCTGTGTGACTATGGTGATGGTATCTTTTATATTATTTCATCAGAAAATTTACTGTCCGCCGTCACAGAGGGAAAGAGGGAGGCTGTCTGTATCGGTCATGCCAGAACCCTGGGCAACCTTCCTTTCCGGCATATCAATGTTGAGAAGATGGCCCGATATGCAGAGGAGCTGGCCGAATCCCTTGGCGTGCCCTGCGATTCGGTCAAAGAGGCAGGGGTGCGTACCGTTACCCTGCATTATAACTGCGGCTCATGTATGGGGGCTGTGGCTTTGATCGGAAGAAGCATTTTTTACGGAATAGAAGAGGAGCTGTACCATGCCTATCACGACGCCCAGGAGGATATCTGTTTTGACCTGTGCGGAGCTGCGGACATGCTGTCTGTTTTTGAGATCCTGGCCGGAAGCAAGACAGGAAAAAACATCATCGCGGTTTTGAGTTTTACGGAAACTGCCTCCGATGAGGGGGTATGGGACAGACGTCAAAATAAACTCTGCGCCGCGCGGAGAAAAAGCCGGATCATGCTGGCTGACGCCATGGTTCGGGCCCAGAATATGGGCGCTGTGTGGCTGATCGACCTGTCCTCCCTTACCTATGCCTGCAGAGCGGAATATGGGGATTTTGTCACAGGTATTTTCAGCAATGACAAGGAGACGGGGGAACGGTTCCGTTTTACTGCCCAGGGATTGGGAGAGCCGGCATTCGCACTGCCGCTGGACCATATCTACCATGAACTGCCGTGGCCGGAATGCCGGAAAAAGCATCTCAGCGTAGCGCTTGCATTTCAGCGGAATATATTGAGAAAAGGCGTGCGCTGGATCCATCTGGACGCAGCAGGCCCTTCTGTGAACCGGGAGGATACGCTTTACATGGAAAAGGGAGCCAGCGGGGCGGATATAGCCGCGATCGCGGCCTTTGTTGAAAAAGAATTGCCCGGAGAGTTCATGATGTGAACCTCTTCGGGGGATTCTTTTTTTCTTGACTGCTGTGCACGAAAATGGTATCTTAATATAGGACAGCCCTGCAAAAAGGGCAAATATGAGGGAAGAAAGAAGGAATTTTTTAATCATATGGATGACGGGAGTAGTCCTTTATGGGCGGTAATGGTTTTTCTATTATTCATCATCATTAACGGAATTTTATATGGATTTGGCTCTGCCATACAGAAAGTAAGCGAAAGTGAAGTGGAGAAAAGGCAGCAGGAGGGTGACAAAAAATCCCGCTGGCTCCTGGATGTGGTGAACAACCCGGTTATGGTGGTCAATACCATCCTTACGGTCGGTACGCTTCTCAGTATCCTGGCCGGGTATGTGGGAATCCGTGAGATTGTTCCATACATGTATACGGCACTGAACGGGGTATCTGCATTTTCCTACATACCGGACGCTTTACTGCGCGGCATTTGTGTTGTGATCGTGGTGCTGTTGGTGCTGATCCTGCTTGTGGCTGTGGGCGTGATTTCCGCCAAGAAACTGTTTACCTGTAATCCCCATCAATGGGTTTACCGCACAGCCGGACTGGTACGGCTGATCGTGAAGCTGTTTTATCCGATTACGTTTTTGATTATGAAGCTGTCCAACGGACTGGTGCGCCTGCTGGGTGTGGATCCCCATCATAACGAAGAAGATGTGACAGAAGAAGAGATCATTTCAATGGTGGATGATGCCCATGAACAGGGTGTGATTGAAGAAAATGAAGCGGAAATGATTCAGAATATCATGGAGTTTTCCGACAAGGAAGCCCAGGATATTATGACTCACCGGAAAAATGTCAGCGCCATAGAGGTAAATACGCCTCTGGCAGAAGCGCTTTCCTATATGCTGAACGGAAGCAATTCCAGATATCCGGTATACAGGGAGGATATTGATGACATTATCGGCATTCTGCATCTGAAGGATGCCATGAAACAGATGACCTTTGAGAACAAAGGGGATGTGCCCGTGGGCCAGATACCGGATCTGATCCGGGAGGCCTCCTATATTCCGGAAACCAGAAGCATCAATGATCTGTTCAAACGGATGCAGGCCAAGAAGATCCACATGGCTGTGGTGGTGGATGAATACGGACAGACTTCAGGCATTGTGACCATGGAGGATATTCTGGAAGAGATTGTGGGCAATATCCTGGACGAATATGACGAAGACGACCATTTTATTGTGGAGCAGCTTGATGACTCCTATCTGATGAAAGGACTTACTCCGCTGGAAGAGGTGGGAGAGGTGCTGGACATTGATTTTGAGGATGAAGACTATGAGACATTAAATGGATATCTGACCTCTTTACTCGGGCATATACCGAATATGCAGGAGGATAAGGAAGTCAGGGCAAATGGATATTTATTTACCATCCTTGGGGTGGAAAATAATACAATACAAAAAGTAAGGGTGGAAAAACTGCCCAAAAAAGAAGGAGAAGAGAAATGTCAGGACATTCAAAATTCGCAAACATAAAACATAAAAAAGAGAAAAATGATGCAAAAAAAGGTAAAATCTTTACCGTGATCGGCAGGGAAATCGTGGTAGCCGTAAAAGAGGGTGGCCCGGACCCTGCAAACAACAGTAAACTCCGCGATGTGATCGCAAAGGCAAAAGCAAACAACATGCCAAACGACACCATTGACCGCGGCATCAAGAAAGCAGCAGGCGATGCCAATGCGGACAACTACGAATACATTACCTACGAAGGCTACGGCCCAAGCGGTGTGGCTGTCATTGTGGAGACCCTGACAGACAACAAGAACCGTACAGCCAGCAATGTGAGAAGTGCTTTCACAAAAGGAAACGGCAATATCGGAACACCGGGATGCGTATCCTTTATGTTCGATAAAAAAGGCCAGATCATCATCGACAAAGAAGAGTGTGAGATGGACTCAGACGACCTGATGATGATCGCTTTGGACGCAGGCGCAGAAGACTTTTCCGAGGAGGAGGACAGCTTTGAGGTCCTCACAGCTCCGGATGATTTCAGTGCTGTCCGCGAAGCCCTGGAAAAAGAGGGCATCCCCATGGCAGAAGCCGATGTTGCCATGATCCCCCAGACCTATGTGGAACTCTCCGATGAGCAGGATGTGAAGAACCTGCAGAGAACACTGGATCTGCTTGAGGATGACGATGACGTACAGTATGTATGGCATAACTGGGACGAGTAAAAATACGCTGAATATGAGATACCTCTTTGCACAGGGAACTGTGCAGAGGGGTATTTTTGCATTTACATCTGTTGGACTTTATTGTGCGGAAATGGTATGATATCAATATAGGAATAGGCGAATCAGTAAATGGAATTTTGGACAGGTGAAGTCTATGGAAGCAAAACAGAAAAAAATATTTAAAAGGATTGTAGGGCTGCTTTTCTTTATTCCTCCGACAATGCTTCTTTATTATCTGAGTAGCGGGCAGAATTGGAACCGAGAAGTATGCTATTACGTGGCATTTTTCATCTATGGCAGCCTGAGTATTTTTCATATTATAGAAATAATCCTATTGCGGAAAAAGAAAAAATCTATTTGGGAGGACAGGGAATTACTGATAGAAACCATATTCATATTATTTTGTTTCGTGAATGCCATATTCTCCTATGTAGAATTTGAGTATTCAAAAGACATGTATGAAAAATGTCTGGAACATCTTCGCCAGGGGTGGTAGAACTTTGTAAAAGTTTGAACGGAGGTGTGTAAATGCAGGATAAAAAGGAATCCGAGGATTTAAAAGACAGACTGGCCTATGAGCCAGAAGAAGTCAAGCGGATGGTAGAGGAGTACAACAGACAGAAGCAGATAGAATTTGAAGACCTGCATTCAGAGAAAACGTGTAAAATCATCTCAGTATTTAATGTGTTTCAGAACATACTTCTTATAGCCTGGCTTATCAGCTTTATAATCAGTATTGTTGAACTGTATATGCATTATCCCCTAACCAATCATTCAATCCGTTTCGGAAGAGACAGACGTATTCTCACGCCTATAATTATGCCGGTTGCTGTGATGATGGGCGAATATATTGGTGGACTGAGTAAAATCGGAGGTACTGTTTTTACCACATTGGGTGGTGCCTTTGCGCTTTGGATCACAAAGGAATATATACTGTTATATCCGAATATGCAGATTTCAACATGGCTTACAGCATTTTTTATTATAATGGCATATATCTGCTGTATCATCATGAATTTCCAACCCAGTATTAACCGCTATCTAAAAAGATATCCTTCCAAATTATGGTTTGACCCGGCCCGTGATAAGAGAAAAAAGAAAAAATGATTTTGCCACAGCCTGCAATATCAACAGAATAAAATGCAGCACATTGCTCTGACCCGGGCTATGCATAATTATCACCAAATTACATATCCTACCTCCAGGAATAAAATCTTGGAGGTACTTTTATGTCTGAAGAAAAGAAAAATGAACTGGAGAAAACAGAAAAGCAGAATGAACAGATAGAAGATATGGGGCAGCTTGATTTATCGGATAATGAAAAACAGTATCACATCCATCTTCTGTCCATCATAGGTGAGGTGGAAGGCCACGAATCCCTGCCGAACAACAGTAAGACAACCAAATACGAACATGTCCTTCCAAAGCTCGCTGTCATTGAAGACAGCAAGGACGTGGACGGCCTGCTGATCCTGCTGAACACGGTGGGCGGAGACGTGGAGGCAGGGCTGGCGATCGCGGAGATGATCGCGTCCCTGAGCAAACCGACCGTTTCCCTGGTGCTTGGAGGCGGTCACTCCATCGGTGTGCCTATGGCTGTATCTGCGGATTACTCTTTTATTGTGCCCTCTGCCACCATGGTGATCCATCCGGTCCGGAGCAACGGTATGTTCATCGGTGTGATGCAGTCTTATAAAAACATAGAAAAGATACAGGACCGTATCACAGGCTTTGTCTCTTCCCATTCCAAAATGACCCAGGAGCGTATCGAAGAACTGATGCTGGATCCCACCCAGCTTGTCAAGGATGTGGGCACTATGCTGGAGGGCGAAGAGGCCGTAAAAGAAGGTCTCATAGATGAAGTGGGCGGCATTTCCCAGTCTCTGGAAAAACTGTATGAACTCATAGAAGAAAATAAGAAAAAAGACGCCTGATCGAAAATTCTTAAATTTTGTAAAGACTTTTAAGTTGTGTGAAATGCAATTTTATGATAAAATAAACATTTGATAAAGTTTATCACTCCATCTGTGCGCTGTACACAGGAATCAGATGGAGAAAATACATATGAAGAGGTTGACCACATGTCATTATTACAGGCACTTCTGCTTGGACTGGTGCAGGGAATCACAGAATTCCTTCCGGTGAGCAGTTCCGGGCATCTGGCTATTATGCAGAATCTATTAAACATCAATACCGATACAGGCGTGTTGTTCGATGTGATTTTACATTTGGGAACGCTGACAGCTATTTTTATCGCGTTCTGGAAGGACATTAAGAAGCTGATCCTGGACGGCTGCGGAATGATTTATGATATCATTCAGAATATTAAAATATGGTCACACAACAGAAGAGAACACGATGCCAGGCGTTATAGGAAGATCGTGTCCTCCAATTATCGTAAATTTATCCTGCTTATTACGGTTTCTACAATTCCCACTGCGATTGTGGGCCTGCTTCTGCAGAATGTTGTGGAAACAGCCGGCAGCAATCTGCTGGCACCCGGGGTTGGGCTTTTTATCACCGGCATCCTGCTTTTGGTGGTGGACTTCTTCCCGGCAGGTGACAAAATACCGAAAGATGTATCCTTTTGGATCGCGCTGGCTATCGGCTTTTTTCAGGGAATCGCCGTATTTCCGGGAATCTCCAGGTCCGGTATGACCATAGCAGCCTGTCTGCTCTGCGGTCTCAACAGAAAATTTGCAGTAAAATATTCATTTATCATGTCCATTCCGGCTGTGTTGGGGGCAGCAGTCCTGGAATTGAAGGACATACCCGGCTCGGGAGTCACACTTCCCGTGTTTGGGGAATATCTGGCGGCAGCCGTTCTTGCAGGAGCAGCGGGGTACTTCTGCATCAAAACAATGCTGCGGCTGATACAGCGCAAAAAATTCCGGTATTTCAGTATTTACTGTTTTATCATCGGAATTGTTGCTGTAACGTGTAATTTTGTCCTGTAGGTGCAAACCGCAGGAACTATAAGGGGAGTCAGGAAAATGGCAGCGACGAAAAAAAACAACACAAGAAAAAAGACGGGCACCCGCTCTGGAAGCAGAAATAAGAAAAAACAGGACGAGGGCATCGGCCTGTATACTGAGATAATATTATGGATCACACTGGCAGGCTCCATCCTGCTGTTACTGAGCAATTTCGGCATGGGAGGCCTGGTAGGAAAGACAGTCAGCGGAGTCTTCTTCGGACTGTTCGGCCTGGTTGCCTACATATTCCCTATCTTTTTATTCCTTGCCGTATCCTTTGTCATATCAAATAACAGAAATCCGAAAGCTTACCGGAAAATGGCAGGCTTTCTTTTGCTGTTCATTTCTGCCTGCGCATTGATGCAGCTTTTAACGGACGGCTATTTCGGCGGAACTTCCATTATGGATTATTATAAAATTTCGTCCACGTACCAGACCGGCGGAGGTATTCTGGGAGGACTTCTTTGCAATATCTTCGGAAAAGCGTTTGGCACGGTCGGAACTTATGTGATCGTTATCATTGCAATGATCATTGCTCTGATACTGATCACACAAAAATCCATGTTCGCGCTTCTTAAGAAGGGCAGCACCCACGTGTACGGCAGTGCGAAGGCAGGACATGCCCGCAGAAAACAGTATGCGGCAGAGCAGAAAGACAGACCTGTCACAGGAAGAAGAGCAAAACACGGAGAGAAAAACGAAGAATCCGAACCTTTAAAATTGAAAACAAGAAGAAACAAGAACGAAGACAGCATTGCAGCCAATCCGGCTGCTGAAAATATAAGTGTTATCCGGAAGGAAGCAGCAGCGGCTGAGGCAGCTTTGACGGAACCGGCAGAGGAGATTCCTGCAGATGATATCCTTCTGAAACCAGAAAATGCTTTCCCTATCCACCGTTCCGACACAGCGCCGGCAGAGGTGGAAGAGATTGTGGAAGATATACCGGCAGAACCTGTTGTGGAGGAAAAGCCCCGAAAAGCAGGTTCCGCGAAAAAAACGCGTTCCTCAAAAGATGAGATCGAGGATGGTATTGAAAACATAAAGGGTGAGATCGCGGACAAGGAACAGGAGATAAAAAAGGAATACGAAATTCCTCCCGTCTCACTGCTGAAAAAGGGAACCGGCGGAAAAGGTGATTCTGACACGCATCTTCGCAGCACAGCCAAAAAACTGCAGGAGACACTGCACAATTTCGGGGTCAATGTGACAGTGACCAATGTGAGCTGCGGTCCGACCGTTACGCGTTATGAGCTGCAGCCGGAACAGGGCGTTAAAGTCAGCAAAATTGTCAGCCTGACCGATGATATCAAACTGAATCTGGCAGCAACGGATATCCGTATTGAGGCACCCATTCCCGGCAAAGCCGCCGTCGGAATCGAAGTCCCCAATGCCACAAACAGTGCAGTTATGCTTCGTGAACTGATACAGTCCGAGGCTTTTTCCACGTGCAAATCCAAGCTGGCATTTGCGGCGGGAAAAGATATTGCAGGACAGCCGGTCATTGCCGATATTGCCAAGATGCCCCATCTGCTGATCGCAGGCGCCACAGGCTCCGGTAAATCCGTATGTATCAATACATTGATTATGAGTATCCTTTACAAAGCCACCCCGGAAGAGGTACGGCTGATCATGATAGATCCCAAGGTTGTGGAGCTGAGTGTGTATAACGGGATTCCCCATCTGCTGATCCCTGTGGTCACTGACCCCAAGAAAGCGGCAGGTGCCCTGAACTGGGCAGTTGCGGAGATGACAGACCGTTATAATAAATTTGCAGAGTACAATGTCAGGGATTTAAAAGGATACAATGCAAAAGTTGACAAAATTAAGGATATTGAAGAGGAAGGAAAGCCGGAAAAGATGCCGCAGATCGTTATCATTGTGGACGAGCTGGCAGATCTTATGATGGTAGCGCCCGGTGAGGTGGAGGATGCGATCTGCCGCCTGGCACAGCTTGCCCGTGCAGCGGGAATCCATCTGATCATCGCTACACAGCGTCCTTCCGTCAATGTCATCACCGGCCTGATCAAGGCAAACATGCCTTCCAGAATCGCGTTCTCCGTATCCTCCGGTGTGGATTCCCGGACCATTATTGATATGAACGGCGCGGAAAAACTGCTGGGCAAAGGCGACATGTTATTTTACCCGCAGGGTTACCAGAAGCCGGCCCGTGTACAGGGCGCTTTTGTCAGTGACCAGGAAGTGGGGGCTGTAGTGAAATTCTTAGCGGGGCAGAATCCTGCCCATGTCTACAGCCAGGAGATCCAGGACAAAATTGAAGCAGCCAAAGATGCTTCCGCCAATCAGGCAGGAGCGGCATCCGGTGGAAATGACCGGGATGCCTACTTTACCGACGCCGGCAAGTTCATCATTGAGAAGGACAAGGCCTCCATCGGTATGCTCCAGCGTGTATTTAAGATTGGTTTTAACCGGGCAGCAAGAATCATGGACCAGCTCTGTGAAGCCGGCGTAGTGGGCGAGGAGGAAGGTACCAAACCCAGAAAAGTCCTTATGTCCCAGGAAGAATTTGAACAGTATATAGAAGAGTATTTGTAAAATATTGATATAGATGAGAAATGAGGTATTTACATGAAGTGTGCGAACTGCGGTACAGAATTTGAAGATGGCATATTGTTCTGCCCCGTATGCGGCAAAGAAGTTCAATGGGTGCCGGAATATAATACGCTGGAGACGATTATCCAGCAGCGAGAGATACAGGAAAAAGAGAAGAAGAAAAAAGAGGAGCATGCGCTCCGGGAAAAGAGACGCCAGGAACAGGAGATGAAGCGCAGAAAGAAAAGGCGTATGGCTGTGGGATTTACTGTGGCCGGCGTATGTGTGCTGGCTGTGGGCGCAGGTGTGATCTTCTATCAGAAGCAGTACAATTCTTTTGATTTCCAGATGGCCCAAGCTGAGTCTGAGTTCAGCAACAAGGACTATGACTCAGCTCTGAAATACCTGGAACGTGCCCTGAATCTGCAGCCTGACAGCACAGAAGCCAACATTCTGCAGGCAAAGATATATCTGAAAAATGAGGAGGAGGAGAAAGCGCTGGCGATTCTCATTGCCACCATCGCCAAGGCTCCCGACAGTGTCAGTGCCTATGGGGAACTGCTCCGCCTGTACGAGAAACAGGGGGAGGTCAAAAAGATCAAGGAGCTGATGGATGACTGTGAGAGCACAGAGGTAAAGGAACGCTATTCTTCCTATATCAGTACCCTTCCGGTTATCTCACTGGACGGCGGAACCTATGACAGCAAAGAGGAAGTGGATTTCAGCGCCATTGAAGACGGAACCAAAATATATTATACTCTGGACGGCAAAGACCCGGATACCACCAGCAAACTGTATGACTCCGCCAGCGGGATCATGTTGGAGGAGGAGGGAGAGTATACCCTGAAATATGTGGCGTATAACGCCAAAGGCATTCCCAGTGACATCGGCCTTATGACCTACACCATAGAATTCAAGGCGCCGGACGCTCCCAGAATCACACCCGCCTCCGGTCAGTATGAGGACTCCATGACAATTAAAGTATATGTGCCGAAGGGATGTACCGCATATTATGAATTTAATGAAACACCTACCACCGAAAGCACAGAATATACAGGCCCGGTTGCCATGCCTGTGGGAGAGAATATATTTTCCGCCATCTTAGTGGATGAAAACGGAAAAATAAGCAGTCCGGCAAGTGCAACTTATGTCATTTATCAATGATTTATAAAGTAAATTGGAAATTTTTCTAAAATTCGGATTGAATTTTTGTTACTTTTGCTCTATACTAAAAAGAGCGACTATAGCAATAGAATTACCATATTTGGAGTTGTGAGGAGGACATTATGTACAAGATTCTGAAAGCAGAAAAGCTCAATGAGATAGTATATCTCATGGTTGTTGACGCACCAAGGGTTGCAAAACACTGTGAACCCGGACAGTTCGTCATCGTGAAAAAAGACGATGCAGGGGAGAGAATTCCGCTTACCATCTGTGATTATGACAGAGAGGCAGGAACTGTTACGATCGTATTCCAGCCGGTAGGTGCTTCCACCGAAAAATTCGCTAAAATGCAGACAGGAGATTTCTTTGAAGATTTCGTAGGTCCGTTAGGATGTCCATCTGAATTTGTAAATGAAGATCTGGAAGAGTTAAAGAAAGAAAAACTTTTATTTGTAGCCGGCGGCGTTGGAACCGCACCGGTATATCCGCAGGTAAAATGGCTGCACGAGCACGGCATTGACGCTGATGTCATTGTAGGTGCCAAGACCAAAGACCTGATCATCCTGGAAAAGGAAATGGAAGAAGTAGCAGGAAATTTATACATCACCACAGATGATGGTACATATGGACGTCACGGAATGGTAACAAAAGTAATTGAAGACCTGACTGCTGAAGGCAAGACCTATACAAAATGTGTTGCGATCGGCCCCATGATCATGATGAAATTCTGCTGCCTGACAACTAAGAAACTGAATCTGCCCACTATCGTTTCCATGAATCCGGTCATGGTTGACGGAACCGGTATGTGCGGAGCCTGCCGTGTTATCGTCGGCGGTGAAGTGAAATTCGCATGCGTGGACGGTCCTGAATTTGACGGTCATCTGATTGACTGGGATCTGGCAATGAAGAGACAGCAGATGTACAAGACAGAAGAAGGAAGAGCATTATTAAAACTTCGTGAGGGGGATACCCATCACGGCGGATGCGGAAACTGCGGAGGTGACGAATAATGGGTGACGTATTAAAGAAAGTTCCTGTAAGAGAACAGGACCCGAAGGTGAGAGCAACAAACTTTGAAGAAGTTTGCTATGGATATAACAAAGAAGAAGCAATGGAAGAGGCAGCCCGCTGCTTAACCTGTAAAAATGCAAAATGTGTCAAGGGATGTCCTGTAAACATTGACATTCCCGGATTTATCAAAGAAGTAAAAGAGGGCAACTTTGAAGAAGCATTCAAAGTGATCGGCCAGTCCAGCGCCCTTCCGGCAGTCTGCGGACGTGTCTGCCCCCAGGAAACACAGTGTGAAGGTCTGTGTATCCGCGGTATCAAAGGCGAACCGGTTTCTATCGGTAAGCTGGAGCGTTTTGTTGCTGACTGGGCAAAAGAAAACGGAATCAAACCGGAACCTCCGAAGGAGAAAAACGGACATAAGGTTGCAGTGATTGGTGCCGGACCTGCAGGTCTTACCTGCGCCGGAGATCTGGCTAAGATGGGTTACGATGTAACGATCTTTGAAGCACTTCATCAGCCGGGCGGTGTACTGGTATACGGTATTCCTGAATTCCGTCTTCCGAAAGACAAAGTAGTTAAAATGGAAGTTGAAAATGTAAAAGCGTTAGGTGTTAAGATCGAGACGAACGTGATTATCGGTAAATCCACCACGATCGACGAGCTCATGGAAAAAGAAGGCTTTGAAGCTGTATTCATCGGTTCCGGTGCAGGACTCCCCATGTTCATGGGCATTCCGGGTGAGATAAGCAACGGTGTATTCTCTGCCAATGAGTACCTGACAAGAAGCAACCTGATGAAAGCTTTCCGCGACGACCATGACACACCTATTAAAATGGGCAAGAAAGTAGCCGTTGTAGGCGGCGGCAACGTGGCAATGGATGCTGCAAGAACAGCTCTTCGTCTCGGCGCTGAGGTACATATTGTATACAGAAGAAGTGAAGCAGAGCTTCCTGCAAGAGCGGAAGAAGTACATCACGCAAAAGAAGAAGGAATTATCTTTGACCTTCTGTGCAATCCTACAGAGATCCTGGCAGATGAAAACGGCTGGGTAAGAGGCATGAAGTGTGTTCGTATGGAACTGGGCGAGCCGGATGCGTCAGGAAGAAGACGTCCTGTAGAGATTCCGGGTTCTGAGTTTGAGATGGAACTGGATACAGTTATCATGTCCCTGGGAACTTCCCCGAACCCGCTGATTTCTTCCACCACAATCGGCCTTGATACAAACAAGAGAAAATGTATCATCGCTGATGAGGAAAATGGCAAAACAACCAAAGACGGTGTTTACGCCGGCGGTGATGCCGTGACAGGTGCCGCAACGGTTATCCTGGCCATGGGCGCAGGAAAATCCGCTGCACAGGGAATCGACGAATTCATCAAAGGAAAAAATAATTAATTAAACATACAAAGAGCCGTCACCGGACGTGGCGGCTCTTTTTTCAGTTGTATGGAGGAAAATGGAGAACACAAGGGAAATCATGATAGAAGCAATAAGAGAGGAACTGAGAGAGTCGGCTGATAAGGACTACAAAAAATTTCAGGAATCCCTGATACCGGGCCTGACGACCATGATGGGGGTCCGGCTGCCAAAGCTCCGGAAAATGGCAAAGAAGATCGCAGGGGAGGACTATGCCGGTTTTTTAGAGAAAGCGGATGATAGCTGTTATGAAGAACTGATGCTCCAGGGTATTGTGATCGGATATGCGAAAATGGAGCGGGAGGAGCAGACGCAGGCACTGGCGCGTTTTGTGCCCAAAATCAATAATTGGGCCATTTGTGACTGCAGTTGTATTACTTATAAGTTTATGAGAAAGGATTCTGCTTACTGGTTCGCCTTTTTGGAGCGATATCTCAGCTCAGAAAGAGAATATGAGATTCGTTTTGCTCTGGTATCTATGCTTGACCATTTTGTGACAGAGGATTATATTGACCGTCTGCTGGATATATGCAACCATTTAGACAGTGATGCCTATTATGTGCAGATGGCGGCAGCCTGGGCAGTCTCTGTCTGCTATGTGAAGTTTCCGGAGAAGACCGCCGCATTTCTGCAGACAGATACCATGGATACCTTTACACACAATAAATCCATTCAGAAGATCAGGGAATCCTACCGGGTGTCAAGAGAGGAAAAGGACAGACTTTTGAAATGGAAGCGGGAGGATACAGGAAAATGAAGATCACCATACTTACTGTTGGAAAGATCAAAGAAAAGTTCTATCGTGACGCCATTGCCGAATATACAAAGCGTCTGAGCAAATACTGCAAGCTGGAAATCCTGGAAGTGGCAGACGAAAAAACACCGGATGCCGCCAGCGAGACTGTGGAGGAGAATATCCGCCAGAAAGAAGGCGAGCGCATTCTAAAATGCATCAGGGAAGATGCCTACGTCATTACACTAGAGATCAATGGAAAAATACTGGACTCTGTTGAACTCTCCCAAAAGATAGAGAGTCTTGGAATACAGGGGAAGAGCCATATCACTTTTGTCATAGGCGGTTCCATCGGACTTGGAAAAGAGGTGCTGAAACGCTCGGATTTTGCGCTCAGCTTTTCCAAAATGACATTTCCGCATCAGTTGATGCGGGTAATATTGCTGGAACAGATTTACAGGAGTTACCGGATCATGAGTGGGCAGCCTTATCACAAATGAATTTTGAACGGTCAGCATATAAGGAATGGCAGACTAAGCGGTCTGTTATTCCTTTTCTCAGATTTGGATACTTTTTTTGCCGGACGATAGTTATATGATACGAGAAATGGTAGTTGTTTCCGATACAGATTATGGGTATAATATGGACTAAGAGATGAAAAACAGGGATATGAAACCGGTGCGTACTATACGGTTGAGGAGATCCTTGCTGAACTGGAAAATAATTAGTAAACGGCAACAGTTCATGAATAGGAGAGTGAAAATGAAAATTGAATTAAAACAGCTTTCCCCTTTAAACGGCATGGCCGAATATGAAATGCTTCAGGATTTAGGAAGCAATGAAAACGGTTTTCCAAATGAAGTTTATGGTATCTCTTATGGCGAGTACAGAAATTGGCTCATACAGCAGGATGATTACTCCAAATCGCGAAATCTGCCGGAAAATTATATACCTCAGTCCACATATTTTCTCTATGTGGAGGAAAAACCGGTAGGAATCGCCAGGATACGTCATCATTCCAGTGAGATTTTAGAAAAACAGGGTGTAGGAAACTTTGGTTATGGAATCGCAAAACAGTATAGAGGGAAGGGGTATGGCAATATATTGTTTGTCAATATTTTAGAAAAATGTAAGTCCCTCGGTTATACCAAAGTGAAATCTTTTGTACATATGGATAATGCAGCGTCCAATAAGATATTTGAAAAAAACGGAGCTGTCTTAACAGGCGTATGGAACAATACAAGTAATATTTACGAAACAGATCCGGATGTCACCTTGAAGAAGGGAAAAAGATGGAAAAACACAGTAAGAAAAAACGATGGATGATTACAGGAATATCCGTTACTCTGGCGCTTGCTTCTGTCTGCATGGTGGTATGTCTGTACATGTATCAGAAGAACAGCAGCATGCGCAATGCCAGATATGTTTTGAGGGGAGAAATCAGTAAACTGCAGTATGCCATTGATTCTCAATTGTTTACCACAAAAGCACTGGAAGTGATCGTCACCAGCAACCATGGCGAGGTGGTAAATTTTGATAAGGCAGCTGAAAGTCTTTACGAAAAGGATGCCTCTATCAGAAGCCTGCAGCTGGCACCGGATGGAAATGTGACCTATGTATATCCCCTGGAGGGAAACGAGGAAGCCTTCGGCGACCTGTTCAGTGATCCTGACAGGAAAACAGAGGCAGAGTATGCCAGGGACACAGGAAAAATGACCTTGGCAGGCCCATATGAACTTTCACAGGGCGGCATGGGAATTGTGGCGAGAAATCCCATATATCTGACAGATGAGGATGGGCAGAAAACATTCTGGGGATTCAGCATTGTTGTGCTCAATGTGCCTGAGATATTTGACGAGATAAATTTAAAGGCATTGAATGGACAGGGATACAAATATAAAATATGGCGGATCCATCCGGATACAGGCAAGGTGCAGAATATCATACAGAACGCGGACTTTTCTGTGACGGATGCCGTGGAGGATGTGATTCAGGTTCCAAACGGTACATGGCATTTGAGCATAATTCCCAAAAAAGGATGGGTTCCCATGGAATACATATGGATAGAATCCATTGTCTGCAGTCTCATACTCGTTCTGGCAGTCATGGTCATCAACGGCATACTGACCAGCGCAGAGCAAAAAAAGGAGCTGGCAAAGCTGGTCAATACGGACCCGCTGACGGGCCTGCATAACGGCAGATATTTTATGAACTGCTTAAAGGAATTCGTCCTGCAGAATCGTCCCTGCGTATTATACTATCTGGATATGGACAGGTTTAAACAGATCAATGACCGTTTTGGACACGATATCGGCGATAAGTTTTTAAAAGAGTCCGCAGCCCGTATGCAAAAATGCCTCTCTGAAGAGGATTTGGCATTTCGTACCGGCGGAGATGAATTTACGGTACTGGCTGCCGGTGGAAAAGGCGACGAATTCTATGAAAAACTAAAAGAACGACTGAAAGAGGAGATTGGCCGTCCATATATACTGCCCGAATGTACCCTGCATCCCCATGTGAGTATCGGGTATGCGCGCTACCCTGAGGAACAGGAAAATGCGGAGGCGCTTATTCGCCAGGCAGACCAGCGGATGTATGAGGAGAAGAGACAGATTCATCATTAATGTCAACAGATTCATTATAAAACGGAGACCAGCTATGAAAAGTCAACCCTAAATTAGCAAAAGATTATATTTATTTTC
>OAVG01000167.1_pt1 | contig 56683 bp, 43 predicted proteins | sample 1495271 | NCBI WGS metagenome assembly OAVG01 (sample SAMEA2580077, study PRJEB22360) | human gut metagenome | biome: human gut; feature: human-associated habitat; material: faeces | place: Denmark | collected 2008/2010 | reverse complement strand
ATTCGTTGTTCCGGATGATGTCGGAGGACGTTTCTCTGTATTGACAGCGGTAGGTCTTCTTCCAATCGCAGTAAGCGGTGCAGATATCGAGAAATTGATGGAAGGTGCACAGGCTGGAAGAAAAGAAGCATTAGAAAATGATTTTGCTGAAAACGGTGCATTACAGTATGCGGCAATCCGTAATATTTTACACCGTAAAGGAAAAGCAGTTGAGGTACTTGCGAACTACGAGCCAAGTCTTCACTATGTGTCTGAATGGTGGAAACAGCTTTACGGAGAAAGTGAAGGAAAAGACCAAAAAGGTATTTTCCCTGCATCTGTAGATTTGACAACAGATCTTCACTCTATGGGACAGTTCATTCAGGATGGAAGCCGTATTATGTTTGAGACGGTATTGAATGTGGAGAAAGCAACAGAGGAGCTTTTCATCGGAGAAGAGCCGGTGGATTTGGATGGTCTGAACTATCTTGCAGGAAAGACAGTTGATTTCGTCAATAAGAGTGCGATGAACGGAACTGTTTTAGCACATACAGATGGAAATGTACCGAACTTAATGGTGACAATTCCAGAGCAGAACGAATTCTATCTTGGACAGTTATTTTACTTCTTTGAATTCGCTTGTGGCGTGAGTGGTTATATTTTAGGGGTGAACCCATTTGACCAACCGGGTGTGGAAAGCTACAAAAAGAATATGTTTGCTTTACTTGGAAAACCTGGTTTTGAAAAAGAAAGAGAAGAATTGTTAAAGAGATTATAAGAAAAAAAGCCAGAGTTGCAACGGAGCAGCTTTGGCTTTAAATGTAAAAAAGGAAGTGATAAGTTGTTATCGAATCAAATATTGCACAAGCCCATCAATGATATACATGAGATTATGGGGGTGGATTGTTCCGTGTGGAGTATGGAGGGAAAATGCCTTGCCATTGCGGGAATGAACGAGGATAGAATTAAGGCTGGAGTAGACAAATTTCTGAAAGAAGGAAAAGATGAGCAGGTATGTGAAGATGAGGCATTTTTCCTGATTCGAGATAACTATGATGCAGTGTATGTCCTTGCGCTTCATGAGGTTGTAGAGCAGGTTGCGATTATCGGAAGACTTTGTATCAGTCAGTTCCAAAACCTGATACACGCATATAAAGAACGTTTGGATAAGAATCATTTTTTCCAGAATTTATTGCTTGATAATCTTCTGCTTGTGGATATTTTTAATCAGGCAAAAAAGCTTGGAATTGAAGTGGAGCGAAGAAGAGTTGTATTCTTGATTGAACCGAAAAATGAGACGGACAATATCGTTCTTGAGACGATGAAAGGTCTCTATGCAACCGGCTCTAAAGATTTTGTAACTTCAGTCGATGAAGGGCATATTATCCTGATTAAGGCGTTGGAGACGACCGAAGGATATAAAGAACTGAATATGATTGCAAAATCCATTGTCGATACATTGACGATGGAAGCGATGGTCAACATGAGGGTGGCATATGGCACGATCGTAAATCAGCTGCGAGATGTATCAAAGTCATACAAAGAAGCGGGCATGGCGCTGGATGTGGGGCGGATTTTCTATGAGCAGAAAAATGTTCTTGCATACAATGAACTGGGTATCGGTCGTCTGATTCATCAGCTCCCGGTATCTTTGTGTGACATGTTTTTACAGGAAGTGTTTGACGGAAAAGCGGTGGATCAGTTCGATGAGGAGACTCTGAGTACGGTCAATCAGTTCTTCCAGAATAATCTAAATATCTCGGAAACGGCGCGGCAGCTTTATGTACATAGAAATACATTGGTATACCGTCTTGAGAAGATTCAAAAGCTGACAGGGTTAGATGTCCGGGTATTTGACGATGCGCTCACATTTAAAATCGCTATGATGGTATCGAATCATCTGAAATTCTTGCAATCAAAAGAGTAGAATACTATAATGAACAAATAATAAGACGTAGGAGGGAACAGTAGAATGATAAAATTATATGAACATGGTGCATATTTACTGAATGGTACAGAAATTATCGAAGATGTGAATGATGCACAGGCAGCTGTTGCAGCAAAGACAGGACAGCAGGTCACAAAAGAAGAAGCTGCAAAAAACACAATTGCGTACAGCATTTTAGAAGCACACAATACTTCTTCCGATATGGAGAGATTAAAGATTAAATTTGACAAATTGACTTCGCACGATATCACATTTGTCGGAATCATTCAGACCGCAAGAGCGTCTGGACTTGAAAAGTTCCCAATCCCATATGTTCTGACGAACTGCCATAACAGTCTGTGTGCCGTAGGTGGAACAATCAATGAAGATGACCACATGTTTGGACTTACCTGTGCAAAGAAATACGGCGGTATGTATGTTCCGCCACATCAGGCAGTCATCCACCAGTTCGCAAGAGAGATGCTTGCAGGCGGCGGAAAGATGATTCTTGGTTCTGACAGCCATACTCGCTATGGAGCGCTTGGAACAATGGCGATGGGTGAAGGCGGACCGGAGCTTGTAAAACAGTTATTGAATAAGACATACGATATTAAGATGCCGGGCGTTGTTGCGATTTACTTAGACGGAGAGCCATCTGTCGGAGTGGGACCTCAGGACGTGGCGCTTGCAATCATTGGAGCAACATTTGCAAATGGATATGTAAATAATAAAGTAATGGAATTTGTCGGACCTGGTGTGGACAAGTTAAGCGCAGACTTCCGTATCGGAATTGATGTTATGACAACAGAGACGACCTGCCTTTCTTCTATTTGGAAGACTGACGAGACAATCAGAGAATTCTATGAGACTCACGGAAGAAGTGAAGAGTATAAAGAACTGAATCCGGGTGCGGCAGCGTACTATGACGGACTTGTTTATGTGGATTTGAGCAAGATCAAACCGATGATCGCGATGCCATTCCACCCAAGCAATACATATACGATTGACGAGGTAAATGCAAACTTAAAAGATATTTTACACGATGTAGAGCAGAAAGCGCTCGTAAGTCTTGACGGTGCGGTTGAGTATTCGCTGCAGGATAAGATTCGCGACGGGAAACTCTATGTAGAACAGGGAATTATCGCAGGATGTGCCGGCGGTGGATTTGAAAATATCTGCGCGGCAGCAGAGATCATTAAAGGGAAAAATATCGGTTCTGATGCATTTACATTCAGTGTATACCCGGCAAGTACACCGGTATATATGGAGCTTGTGAGAAACGGAGCGGTTGCAGATCTGATGGCAGCCGGAACAATCGTGAAGACAGCGTTCTGCGGACCTTGTTTTGGCGCTGGAGATACACCTGCTAACAATGCATTCAGTATCCGCCACTCTACAAGAAACTTCCCGAACCGTGAGGGTTCTAAATTGCAGAGCGGACAGATTTCCTCTGTGGCACTTATGGATGCACGTTCTATCGCTGCGACAGCGGCAAATAAAGGTTTCTTAACTTCTGCGGCTGATGTGATGGACAGAGAATACAAAGCTCCGAAATATCATTTTGATAAGAGCATTTATGCAAACCGTGTGTTTGACAGCAAAGGTGTTGCGGATCCAAGTGTTGAGATCCAGTTTGGACCAAACATCAAAGACTGGCCGGCAATGTCAGCATTACCGGAAAATCTGGTCTTGAAAGTGGTATCTGAGATTCACGATCCGGTTACAACAACCGATGAGTTGATTCCGTCAGGAGAGACTTCTTCTTACCGTTCTAACCCACTTGGACTTGCAGAGTTTGCATTGTCACGTAAAGATCCAGCATATGTGGGACGTGCAAAAGAAGTGCAGAAAGCACAGAAAGCAATCGAGGCAAATCAGTGTCCACTAGAAGTGTTGGAAGAATTAAAACCGGTTATGGAGACAATCCGTGCGTCTTATCCGGAAGTGGGCGAAGGCAACATCGGTGTCGGAAGTACGATCTTCGCGGTGAAACCGGGAGATGGTTCTGCACGTGAACAGGCAGCGTCCTGTCAGAAAGTACTTGGAGGATGGGCAAATATCGCAAATGAATATGCGACAAAACGTTACCGTTCGAACTTGATTAACTGGGGTATGCTCCCGTTTATCACAGAAGAAAAAGATACAGAGTTAAGTTTCAAAAACGGGGACTATATCTTCGTGCCGGATGTGAGAAAAGCAGTGGAAGATAAGACAGACGCTGTGAAAGCATATGTGGTTGGGGACAGTTTGAAAGAGATTACACTGAAGTTGGGTGATTTGACAGATAATGAAAGAGAGATCATCTTAAAAGGATGTCTGATTAATTACTATAGAGGATAAGCGTGAAAGAAAAATTATATACGATACCTGTAAATGATGCGTTCACAGAGGACTGTGAATGTCCTCTGTGTAACATATATAAAAAACTGGAGCAGGAAGCGTTAGAATATACACTTCGTCCTTCAACATATATGACAGATGACCGCAGACTGGAAAGTGACAAGGTAGGATTTTGTGCGCGACATGTTGCAATGTTGAAAGAAATGCCAGACCGCCTCGGACTTGCTCTGATGTTGAAGACACATATGGAAAAATCTATGAAAGAGATAGAAGCAAAACAAAATGAATCTGTAAAGGCAGCTTCTCTTTTTAAGAAAAAGTCAGAGCCTTCCGAACTTTTGAGTTATGTGAAAGGGTTGGAACATTCCTGCTTTGTATGTGATAAGATTGAAAGCACATTTCAAAATTATTTAGGAACAATTTTCTATCTTTACAAGAAAGAAGAGTTTCGCAAATTGTTTCAATCATCAAAGGGATTTTGCACAAAACATTATGGCATGTTATATGAGATGGCGCCGGAGCGACTGCGAGGAGAGCTGTTAGAGTCTTTTATAACGGAATTGAACCGAATGTATCTAGAAAATATGAAACGCGTACATGAAGACTTAAGTTGGTTTATCGATAAATTTGATTATCGATTTAAAGATGAGCCTTGGAAGAATGCGAAAGATGCATTGCCAAGAACGATGACAAAATTGAATAGTATTTTGTAAAGGGAGAGAGCAGCACGCTCTCTCTTTGTGTATGAAAAAATAATCTTCATGCAACACTTTGCAATTTTTGGTACTCTATATTTATACCGGTAGGAAGGAAGGAGTATCGATATGGAACAACATGAAAAAGAAATCATGGACAGCATCAGACGGCAGACAGAAAATATTGAGATTCCAGAACGGTTGAGACCGAGTGCGGTGGAAGAACAGATAATGAAACGTCAAAAAAGAGAACGAAGAAAAAGATACCGCTATGCATTGGCGGCGGCAGCCTGCCTTGGAATACTTGGGATAGCATATATCCAAACGAATGAAGGGAATACCCCAAGAAATAAGATCATCAGTCCGATTGTAGAAAAGGTACATAAAAGCGACAAGCTTCAAATGGCAAACTCTTATGAGGAGATTTATCAGTTGGTCAAAGGACCAGGACAGCGTTATGGACATGAGATTGCACTAGAGGAGGAAGCAAAAGGGACTCCGGAGGCTTCTGTGGAGAACAGCAAAAACACGGAAAGCAGTTATTCAAAGACCAATACGAGAACAGAGAATGTAGATGAAGGGGATATTGTCAAAACAGATGGACGTTATCTATATGTCGTGAAAGAAGAAGGCAATGGGATTGGAATTGTGGATACGGAAGGGAATAAACTGGAACAGATCACAGAGATCACACTCGAAGGGGAGTTTTGTATATCAGAAATCTATGTGGAAAATTCTTATTTGATCATACTTGGAACAGAAAGCGAAGAGATTTATCCGGCAGGGGATGCGATTTATAGAACAGAGTATGAATATGCAGTTGAGAGTGTATGTGATACAAAGAGTATAGTGTACGATATCTCTGATAAAAGACAACCTAAGGAAATTGGGGAATGTTTGCAGAGTGGAGGTTATAGTACCTCACGTCTAAATAACGGCTATCTGTATGTATTCAGCCAATATTCAGTCAACAATCCGGAAGAAGAGAGAAAAGAACAGTATATTCCTTGCGTGAATGAGGAACTGCTTTCTCTCGATAAAATCTGTATGCCAGATACAGAAAGTGCGAGAAACTATACTGTGATCACGGCGATAGATATTCAAAATCCAAGTGAAACGACAGATTCCATAGGTATTTTGTCGGATCAAGGTTTGTGCTATGCGAGCGCGGAAAATATTTATCTATATGAAACGATTTGGGAGGAAGACGGTGGAAGAACTACCGAGATACGAAAATTCTCCTATGGAGAAGGGAAATTGACCGGGGTGGCGAAGACACAGGTAAACGGTTATCTGAATGACAGTTTCAGTATCGATGAATATAATGGATATCTCAGATTGGTCACAACAGTGGATCGAACGAATGCGGTCTATGTGTTAGATGAGAAGCTGGAAGAGACTGGGAAAATAGAAAATCTGGCGAAAGATGAACGAATCTATTCAGCGCGTTTTATGGGAGATATCGGGTATTTTGTGACATATCGAGAGACGGATCCACTTTTTTCTGTTGATTTATCAGACCCGGCAAATCCAAAGATTATAGGAGAACTAAAGATTCCGGGATTTTCAGAATATCTGCATCCATATGGAGACGGCTTGCTGCTTGGAATCGGCATGGAAGACGATGGAAATGACGAGAAGGACAGGCGGGTAAAACTTTCGATGTTTGATATTTCGGATCCTTCTAATGTCAAAGAGATTGACAAGATTGTTTTAAAAGATAGTTATTACAGTACTGCATTCGAAGATTATAAATCCGTGCTGGCAGATGCGGAGAAAAATCTAATTGGATTCTTCACATATGGGGAAAGGGAGACATATCATATATACGGATATGACCGGGTACATGGGTTCACCTGTAAAATGCAGGAAACGACAGGAAAATATGCATGGCATGTTCGAGGAGTTTATCTTCAAGACACATTTTATCTGATTGACGGAAACCAAATAGAGTCTTATCGGCTTGCGGACTTTGAAAAAGTAGACGATCTTATATTGTAGAATGCATAAAAAGACATTTTTTTGTTAAATTCATAACAAGAAAGTGTCTTTTTTGTTAAGTAACAAGAAAATATTGTACGAAACGCGCAAAAAATATCGATAAATTTAATTTTATGGGTGAAAAGTGATAAAAACTGTGATTGCAACACTTGACATGGTTATTAAAAAGGTTTAATATTTAAGTGTATGATACGTTCGACATGGAGAAAATTACTAAAAATAGTGCGTATTTAAAATCTTGAAAAAGAGGTGGCTTGGAAAGTAGATAGGTCATTCAGGCATAGAAAAAGAAGTATGGGTTATCTATGCAGTGTGAATACAGATATTTTCTAAGTTAGTAAAAGGAGAAGGAGAACGTTATGAAATCAAAGAAAATGAAACAAGCGCTTGCTCTTCTTTGTGCAGGTGCAATGACAGTAACAGGAATGAATCTTCCTGTGAATGTAATGTCAACAGATGCGGCAGCAGACTGGACATGGAATGCATTGGTTAGTGAATCGGGGTATCGAAAGGTTCCATTCAAAGAGTTATCAGCAATAGCTGATACAGAGGCGGCTTCGGAAGGCGCAAGCACAGGTGGAGCATCTCGGGGAACAGGTAGAGCAGTGAATGTAGTGGATGGTGTGACTAGTTCTTATTACCACTCTGCTTATGAAGGAAATAAACAGCCAATAGTTTCTGACGGTACATTTACGGGAAATAATACAATTACGATAACACTTAATAACCCGGAAAGTGTGCAAGGGGTTACATATCTTCCGAGACAGGATAGTTATGGAAACGGTGCGATTAGAGAATTCTCTGTTCAAGTACAAAAAGAAGGAAGCACGGATTGGGAGAATGTGCCGGAGATATTTCAGAATGAATATCCGGACGCTAGTCAATCGACTTGGACAAGCGAACATAAAGCAGAAAAAGAACTTGTATTTGAGAATGAAATCGAAAATGTAAAGAAAATTAAGCTGACTGTGACACATTCAGCGGGGCTTCAGTGGAATCGACATATTTCCGGAGCAGAGATTAGTGTCTTGAAACCTCATAGAGAAGCATTGCAAGATAAGGTCGAAGAAATGGATTCCATCATGGCATTGAATGTACGATTGACTAATGAAACATCCGGAAAAGTATATGACAGCAGCCAATATGATGTGTTAAAACAACAAGCTGAAGAATTGTTGAACAGTGAGAGCGCAACAGACGAAGATTTGAAAAATGTTTTAACTCAATTGGAAAATTTAGAGTATAAATTTTCTGATTCAGTTGGAACAGGAAGATATCTCTCTGATATGACACAAGAATCAGGAACTAGTGGCTGGCATGGAATTGTGAAAGATCAATGTCCGGATCAAGATATTAAAATCAAATTGAAAAATAAAGCCGGAACAGTCGATACATATACAAAAGGTATTGGAGCTCATGAGCCATCAACAATTGTTTATAATGTAGAGGGCTATAAAAAGTTTGTGGCTGAAATTGGTGCATGTTCTCATCATGTAGATGGTACTGACGGTAAAAAAGCAGTTGGTGCAGATGAAAAGGCACATTTCGTTGTATCAGGAAGCGCTGATAATACTACTTATACAGAGTTATATTCTAATGAAACACTAACGCCAAGAACAGGGGCAGAACACATTGATATTAATATTCCTGACGATGTGAAATATTTAAAATTAGAATGTAGAAATAAAGAAGGGAATGCAACGCTACATACTTGTTGGGCAAATGCGAAAGTGTATGATTCAGTAGCAGTTGCAGATATCACATTAGATAAAGAAAGTTTGTCACTTAAGACAGGAGAAAAAGCAACATTAACACCAACGTTTAATCCGACGAACGCGACAAATAAGGAAGTTGTATGGGAATCGGAAGATGATAGTGTTGCTACAGTAAATGAAAATGGTGAGATCGAAGCAGTAGGCGTTGGAGAAACTGAGATTACAGTAAAATCTAAAGCAGATGATACTATCACAGATAGCTGTATTGTAACTGTAACAGCAGATAAAGCAGCATTAGGGCAAGCAATTGCTGCTGCGGATGAAAAAATGGAAGAAGAGGATTTTGAAGTAAAATATACAGCAGAGTCACTTGCAGATTTCACAGAAGCTTATGAGTATGCAGTAGATGTTAATGTAAAAGCAGATGCGACAATAGAAGAAGTTAATATTGCAACAGAATCATTAAAGGCAGCAATTGAAGGATTGCAAGCTAAGTTTGTTGTTACAATCAATAACAACGGAACAACAGAAACAAAATACTGCGAGGCTGGAGATCAAGTGACAGTAGTTGCAAAACCAGCGCCGGAAGGTCAGAAGTTCTCACATTGGACAGTAAATGGAACACCAATTTCTTATAAAGAATCATATACATTTATAGTTTATGGTGACACGACAGTAGAAGCAAAATATGTAGCGAAAGATGAAGTGGTAGAACAAGAAGCTACGATTATGTGTACGTCTTATTATGATGTAGCAACTAGTAAAGCTGTTTTTACTGCAAAACGTTCTTTGCCAGCTGGCAGCAAAGTGATTGAACATGGAATTATCATGACAGATAGCACGGGATGGAGTAAATTAGGTAATGAAGGATTTGTGATTGGTGCAGAAAGAACTGTGAAAGGTACGGCTAAGACAACTGGATTAATCGGAAACTATACATGTAGTATGAAGAGTACAAGAGATACTACATGGTATGGAAAAGGATATGTAAGATACACAGATAAAGATGGAGTGGAGCATACTTTATATAGCGAAGTGACATCGTGCAAAGTAATTCAATAAAAGGAGAATGATTAGGATGAGAAAAGAATTTTTAGAGCCAGAGTTGGAAGTTATTAAATTTGGAATGGAAGATATCATAACTACATCAGGTAATGGTGATGTAGAGGATACTGATAGCGATGACATGAAAGATCCTTGGGCATAGCGAGTTTCCAATGTAAAAGAACATAATAGTTTATAAAAAGGGCGTTTCTAACGCCCTTTTTCAATCATTTATAATTAAACTATGGGGGAAGATATGCGAGACACAACTTTAGAACAGGAATTAAGAGAAGGGAAGACCTGTGTTTCCACTACGGTGGGAGACAGTATGGAGCCAATGTTACGGAATCGAAAAGACACGGTTATTATTAAGCCGGTTTCGGGGAAGTTGAAGAGATATGATCTTCCGCTTTATAGGAGACCGGATGGGAAATACGTGTTGCATCGTATTTTGCATGTGAAAAAAGATGGATATGTAATTTGCGGAGACAATCGTTGGTGGAAAGAATATCCGGTGCCACAGGAATGGATATTAGGTGTTGTCACAGAATTTTACCGCGGTGAGAAACATATTTCAGTGAGAGACCCAAAGTACCGATTATATGTGCATCTATGGTGTGATTTCTTTTGGGTGCGAGTGATTGTACTTCGGATGAAGAACTTGTTTTCAAGGATTAAAAGGAAATTAAAAACTCATTGCAAGTCAAAGAATTCAATGTTATGATGAAAAAAAGCATTCTATTTTCTATTTATCTAGCCGGTTTTGGCCGGCATCTAATACATTTCATATAGCGGATTAAAAAATCCGTCCTTTCAGAAAATTCATGCTTTCAAATTACAAATTTACAAGCAGGAGTTTTCGAGGAAGGAAATCTCCTGAACAATTTCATAAGAGGAGGTTTTATATGAGTAAGACAAAAGAAAAGACGCAGAAAGAGGAGTATCTGCAATGGCATCCTGCGTTTTATGCGACGGCTCAGATTGAACTGCAGGAGGAAGCAAAATATCTGATCTTTGAGGATGAGCATCAGCTTTCGACAAAACCAATGTCGATTGATGTGCTTGTAATTAAAAACGAGCAGAAACATAAGGTTCAGAAAAATATCGGACGTATTTTTCAAAAGTACAATCTGGTGGAATATAAAAGTCCGACAGATTATATCAGTATAGATACCTTTTATAAGATATACGGATATGCGTGTTTTTATAAGTCGGACACCGGTACAACTGACGAGATACCAATCAGTGAAGTGACAATCACGTTATTTGGGTTAGGATATCCAAGAAAATTGATCAAGCATTTGAGAGAAGTCAGAGGATATCAGGTGGAGAAGCAGGAAGACGGAATTTATTATGTGCGCGGTGATTTTATTCCGATTCAAATTGTGGTCGGAAGTCAATTATCACCAAAAGAAAATCTTTGGCTGCGTGGTTTGACAAGCAAATTAGAAAGTCAAGAGATGCTGGAAGATTTGGTGAAGGATTACAGAAAACACAGCGAGAATACATGGTATCAGTCGGCGATGAATATTATCGTGCGAGCAAATGAAGAGAAATTTATGGAGGATGATAGTATGGTATGTGATGCATTGATGGAAATTATGGGGGACAAGTTGGAGCAGAGAATTGAGGAAAAAGTGCAGACAGAAGTGGAGAAGAGGGTACAGGCAAGAGTAGAAGAAAAAGTACAGGCGGAAGTGGAGAAGAGAGTACAGGCAAGAGTAGAAGAAAAAGTGCAGGCGGAAGTGGAGAAGAGAGTACAGGAAGAAGTAGAGAAGAGAGTACAGGAAGAAGTAGAGAAGAGAGTACAGGAAGAAGTAGAGAAGAGAGTACAGGAAATAGAAGGAATCAACGCTCTATATGCTAAATTAATACAACTTGGAAGACAAGAGGAGATTATGAAAGCAACAATTGATGAAAATTACCGGAAAAAATTATTGGAAGAATTTAATATCGGATAAAAAATATCATAGGAAATCAAGGGATATAAGAGGAATATGGAAAAGAAAAGTTTACAGATAAGAGTGGCAGATTTGAGTATTAAGATCAATTACAAATATTCATATATTGAGCGGCAGTGTGAAGCGTGGGCAGATAAAAGCAGGCGGGCGGCAGATCTGGAAGTAGAGGTTTCAGACGAGGAAATAGAAACGGAATATAAAGAATTTTTGTCGGATGGAGTTACAAGAGGAATGTGTGAAAGTGTGTGCATTTATCGTTCGATTGCCAAAAAACTGATTGCATTTTCGGCGTTTGTTATGCATGGGGCTGTGATAGAACTGGATGGGAAAGCTTATGTGTTTACAGCAAAAAGCGGTGTGGGGAAGACAACACATACGAAACTTTGGCTGGAATATTTTGAAGGAAGAGCAAGTTACATCAACGGGGATAAACCGATCATCAGATATAAAAACGGGAACTGGTATGCATACGGAACGCCGTGGATGGGAAAAGAGAAATTTGGAGCGCCCAAATGTGCGCCAATTCAATCTATCTGCTTTATAGAGCGTGGTGAGAAAAATGAAATCAGGAATATTGATGATAAAGAAGTTGTGGATCGTTTGTTCCATCAATTGTTTTTGCCTCAAAACCCGGAAACATTGATGCGTTTCATGGAACTTGTAGATCGTATGGTTCGGGAACTCCCATTTTTTGTATTGAAATGTAATATTTCTTTTGAAGCAGTAGAGGTAGCATATGAAGCTTTGAAAAATGCATAATAAGGGGTTGCGCTTGCTATTTTGCAGAAATAGCATCATAATAGAAAAAAGAGATTGGAGGACAAAAAGATGAGAGTAAAAGAAGGATTTTTAAAACGTCAAGTTGGAGATCGTGCAGTTGTTGTGCCGGTTGGAGAGGCTGCGAAAGCATTTCATGGAATGATTAATTTGAATGAGACGGGCGGAGAGTTATGGGATCTCTTGAAAGAGGAGACTGATGAGGGGAAAATGCTGCAGTCCATGATGGAAATGTATGAAATTGAATACGAACAGGCAAAGAAAAGTTTGGATGCCTTTTTGGCTAAATTAAGAGAAGTGGGAGTTTTGGAAGAATAAAGATGGAAAAGAAAAAAATATCCTCTCTTCAATGGATATATAGTTATAGTAGGAGTTCGTTAGGATGGATTCTTTTGTTGGCAGTATTTAGCGGACTGATTGCGGGAAGTTTCATTTTGCTTGCGCTGGTGTCAAGCTGCCTTCTTGATATTGCAACCGGAAGCAGAGAAGGAAGTGTGTGGCTTCAAGTGCTTTTTCTTGTTATGCTGATTTTATTGCAGGCAGTTCTGAACATTGCAAGCAGTAATCTGAGAATTCGTGTCACTACTAAAATTGAGATGCGTATCAAACAAGGTGTTTTTTCTATGATTTTGAAAAAACAATATCAGGAAGTCAGTAAAATCCATTCCGGGGAGATACTTAATCGATTGACAAGTGATGTAGATATTGTGGTCGGTGGAGTTGTGTCATTGATTCCGCAAGCTATTTCTATGCTGACGAAAATTGCGGCGGGCTTATTTGTTTTGTTTTCTATTGATGCGCGTTTTACAGGATTGGTGCTTTTGATTGGCGGGCTTGTCTGTGTATTCAGCAGAATTTACAGCAGACATTTCAAGTATTTGCATAAAGAAGTGCAAAGGACGAATGGCATTGTGCGTTCCTATATGCAGGAGTGTTTGGAGAACTTGATTGTTATTAAATCTTTTGTGAATGAGCATGCTGTTGGTGGTAAATTGGATGAATTTCAAAAGGATAATTATAAAGTGCGGATTAAAAGAAATACAATCAGTAATCTGGCAAATACGATGGTATATGTGTTGTTCACAGCAGGGTATTATGCAGCGCTTGCGTGGGGAGCATTACAAATCTCTGTTGGAACCATGACATTTGGTACGTTGACTGCGTTTTTACAGATTATTCAACAGATCAAAGCACCATTTCGAAACGTTTCCGGCTTAATACCTCAATATTACAGTATGCAGGCTTCAGCAGAACGACTTATGGAGTTGGAAGCGATGGCGGATGAGCAGGCGGAGTCGAAAATTTTGGATGCCCAAAAGTTCTATAAGGAGTTTCATGCGATTGTGGCAGAGAAAGTTACTTTTTCATATGCGGGTGGTGAACCTGTTCTCGAAAATACGTCTCTGCGTGTGCAGAAAGGAGATTTGATTGCAATCGTAGGCGAGTCGGGGATTGGAAAAAGCACGCTTATGAAGCTGCTTTTGCATCTGATGCCTTGCGACAGTGGTAAGTTGTATTTTGAAATTGAATGCGGCAAAGTGGAGATTGATGCGGGAACGCGAACTGTATTCTCTTATGTTCCGCAAGGGAATATGATTATGTCAGGAACAATACGGGAAAATATTACATTCTGTAATCCGAAAGTGACGGATGAAGAAATTCAAAGAGCTGCAAGGGCAGCTTGCATATGGGATTATATTGAAACATTGCCAAATGGACTGGATACTGTTTTATCGGAGCGTGGAGAAGGTCTTTCTATGGGACAGATTCAACGGATTGCGATAGCACGTGCGATTTTGGATGATGCCCCAATTCTTTTGTTGGATGAGTGCACTGCATCTTTGGATAAAGAGACAGAATGGAATGTACTGCAGAATTTGAAAAAGATGAATACAAAGACAATTATTTGTATTTCTCACACTGCGGCTGGAGTACAGTGCTGTGATCGGGCAGTGCGGATTGAAAATAGAAAGTTTAAAGAGGTGGATTATGAGTAGAGCAGAAGCGTGCAGATACCTGTTTGAAATTATACGATATAGTCTTGCCGGAGGGGAAGTGCCAACGATACATGAGGGCGTGGACTGGGAAAAGCTATATCGAATTTGTAAATTTCACAAGATTGAGGCGGTTGTGGCTCATGGAATAGATAAGATTTCGGGAAAGGAACAAATTCCTCAGGAGGTTCGAAAAAAGTATGAGCAGGCATGGCAGATGGAAACTGCAAGAGATACGGTACAACATTTTTCTTTAGAGGAGCTTTTGCAGGCTTTTGAGGCGAATGGTATTTATTGTATTCCCTTGAAAGGAATTTTTTTAAAGCAATGTTATCCAAAGACAGATCTGCGAATGATGGCGGATCTTGATCTTTTGTTTCGACTGGAGCAGGAAAAGGAAGTAGAAGAGATTCTGCAGCAACTTGGATATTATTGTGATCATCGGGACGATCACCATCATGTGTATTTCCGAAAGCCGTTTATGAATATTGAGATGCACTATTGTCTGGTGGGACAGAACAGCCAGTTTGCTTCGTATTATAAAAATCCTTGGGAGAAAGCAAAACCAGAGAAAGGGAAAAAATATATACAGCAATACAGCTGGGAGGATTTTTATGTCTATGTGATTGTTCATATGGCCAAACATTTTCAAAATGGCGGAAGTGGAATTCGCTCCATTGTTGATATTTGGCAGTTTGAGAAGAAAATGAAAGATCAGATGGATTGGGATTATGTTGAAACGGAACTTGCTAAAGTAGGTCTGAAAGCGTTTTTACATCATATGGAGAAACTTGCGAATATTTGGTTTGAAAAAGGGCAAAGCGATGCGTTCTATGACCAGCTGACAGAATTGATGGTTGATAGCGGAATTTATGGGACTATGGAAAACTATTGGATTCAAAATGTGGCGTCTTCCGATAGAAAAGTGTGGATAGGACAGGTAAAGGTATGGCTTACCGCGATTTTTCTTCCGTATGAAACGATTAAATTGCAGTATAAATATTTAGAAAAGTATCCGATATTCCTTCCGGTTGCGTGGATACAAAGAATTTTCAGAACCTGTTTCAAAAGAAAAGGGAGAGCAGGGAAGGTACTGGCAGAACAAAAAACAGATTTTTCGAAGGTACGCAGGAGACAGGATGTGTTTGAAAAGCTTGATTTATGAGTATATATTTTCTTGAAAATATAAAATATTCAGATAATTAAATGGCACATATATAAAAATGAAAAAATATAAATATTTTAGAAAAATAGTATTGACAAATAAAGACTGTGGTGTTATTATAAACTCAACAAAACAAAAGAGATTCAGAAAACAAAAAGGTTTCTAAAAGAAGAATTTCTGAAAGTAAAATTTAATATTCTCAAGTAAGAAAGAATTTTGAAATCCGTTTTATATCTGACGAGAAAGGAAATAAAAAGAGGGGTGAAAAGAGAATCTGAGATGGGAATTAGGATTTTTAAGTAAGAAAGCTTGAAAGAAACAGATTTTCTGAAAATAGGAGAAAGAAGGAGGCTTAGTCCAATGGATAGTTCGGAATTTACAATTCAATATGTTGGTGGTATGGCAAATGTAAGAACCTGTGATGAAAGCCTTTACCATAGAGTATAATCCAGAGAAAGAGAGCAAGTAGAAGAATTTATTCGGAGAGTAGAACATCTGGAGCAGAAGATTAAATATTTGCAGACATATTGAAAAGAGGAATACCACATAGCTTCAAAGCAGTTATAAGATGTGTAAAGAAACATCAGAAAAACAGATTAGGATTAGAGAATAAGAATAATCGAAACTTTGAGTTATAAATTGCATATAAAGTGAAAAAAGGCAACAGGTTTTATAATTGATATATTCCTCCGAAATAATAAATAAAAAAATAACAATAAAATACAGAATAAGGTTATCTTATAGAAGTTTAAGATAACCTTATTTTTATTACGTTTTTGTTACATCTTTTTGACATTGGTTATCTCCTGTGATAAAATAAAACAGAATATAGAAAGCTAAAATTCGACTAGATAGAAAGGTCATAGAAATAATAATAGGGGTGAATACTTTGGATAAATACGAATATCGAGTAAGAACAGAGCAGATGCTTGAGTATATGGAACAAAAATCATATAAAAAAGCGATGGAGATAGCAGACAGTATCGATTGGCGTAAGGCTAAGAATGCAGCGATGCTTTGTACAGCAAGTGAGATTTATGAGTATAATGGAGAATATGAGAAGAGTAGGGAGATTTTATTTATAGCATATGACAGAGCTCCGGGAAGCAGAAAGATTGTATATCGTCTTGGAACACTGGCATTAAAATTGAACGATGTAAGAGAGGCAACAGACTGTTATGAAGAGTTTATTGCCATGGCTCCAAAAGATCCGAATCAATATATTTTGAGATATAAGATTTTGAAAAGCCAAAATGCACCGTTATCACAGCAGATTGAAGCGTTGGAAGAGTTTAAAAAAGCCGAGTATGTGGAAAAATGGGCATATGAATTGGCGAAATTGTACCACGAAGCGGGTATGGTGGCGGAATGCCTGGAAGAATGTGATGATTTAATTCTATGGTTCAGTGAAGGAAAGTATGTATATCAGGCTATGGAATTAAAGATGAAATATAAACCTTTGACACCTTTGCAGCAGGAGAAATATAATCATAGAAATGATGAAAAGAAACCAGTAAAAAAGGTGGAGCCAGTTGCCGAAAAGAAAGAAGAGAAAGTTGAAAATGTGGAAGAACCGACTGTGGAAATGAAAGTTGATGAAGTGAATGCAGCGATTTCACTAGAGAATACAACGAAAGTGGAAGCAGTTTCTGCAGAAGAAGCAGAAAAAATAGAAGAGACACTGGTAGCAGAAGAAGAGTCAGTTGAGGAAGAGGCAGAGACTATCGAGGAGGCTCCAGCAGAGGAAGAGGCAGAGACTATCGAGGAAGCCCCAGCAGAGGAAGAGGCAGAGACTATCGAAGAAACTCCAGCAGAGGAAGGGACAGAGATTATCGAAGAAGCTCCAGCAGAGAAAGAGGCAGAGACTATCGAGGAAGCCCCAGCAGAGGAAGAGACAGACATTATCGAGGAAGTACCAGCAGAGGAAGAGGCGGAAGCAAGCGAGGAGCCACAAGTGCTGGATGAAACAGAAGATGAAGATGTGAGCAAAGAAATTTTTTCTCAAAGTTCTAAAATGAGCGTGGAAGAGATTCTACAGAATTGGGAAGAGAAACAAAAAGAAAATGCTCAATTAATTCAAGAAGAACAAGAAAGAGCAAGACGGGACAAAGAGAAACTGGAATCTCAAAAAGTGGAAGAAGAAAGTATTCTTCCAGATGATATCAGACAGTTAATGGAAGAACTGGAAGCTGAAGCGGCTGAGATTAAGCAGAATAAGGCAAGGCGCGAGAAAGTGGAAGCGCCGGAGGAAGAAACTGTTGAACCATTGGAAACACTGGAGGAAGAAACAGTCGAAACAGTGGAAACGAAGGAAGAGGAACCAATCGAGGAACCGGCAGAAGAATCAGTTCAGGAAGAAGAGAAAGCAGAACCAGAAGAAGTAGAGGAAGATCCGTTTGATGAAGAAAGTTTTGACGAGGAAGCTTTTGAAGAAGTAGAATCAGAAGATTTTGAAGAGATTGAAGAAATCGAAGAGATTGAGGAATCAGAAGGAATTAAGCTTGGAGACACACAAGCGATTGCAATTTCTGCCAAAGCTTTGATGAATGACACAGTAGTAGAGGAGCCTTTGGAAAAAGAAGAACAGAGACGTCCGGAGCCGTCTTCACCATTTGATACTGCTTTTATCGTGCAGGGACGCTATGATCTGGAAGCACAAAGTGAGATTGGAATTAAAGCGGGTCTGACAGAAGAACAGAAAAAATTATTCTCTTATTTTGTTCCTGTTCACGGCATGAGTGAGCAGATTGTAGATGTATTGGAGAACGACAAGAGATGCAGAACGAGATATGGAACATCTCGAACAGCCAACTTGCTTGTTGTAGGGCGGAAAGGCTCTGGAAAGACAGTTTTGGCGGTAGACATTGTGAAGGCAATTCAAAAGAACAGAAAGCTGAAACAAGGTAAAGTTGGAATTGTCACAGCGGAATCATTGAATAAGAAAGATGTTTCACATATTATTGAGAAACTGCATGGTGGAGCGATTATCATTGAGCGTGCATCGAAACTGAATAAAAAGACAGTTTTAGAGCTGAATGATCTTATGGAAGAACAGACTGGAGAATTACTTGTAGTTTTAGAGGAAGAGCGCAGACCACTTGATAAGATGTTGGCATTATATCCGGACTTTAAGAAAAAATTTACGTCCAGATTGGAACTGCCGGTATTTATTAATGATGAGCTGGTAACATTCGCTCAGACTTATGCAAAAGAAAATGGATATAAGATTGATGAGATGGGAATTTTGGCATTATATAGCAGGATTGATCTTATGCAAAGAGAAGAGAGCATTGTTACAGTTGCGGATGTAAAAGAAATCATGGATGATGCGATTGCACATTCTCAGAAAATGACATTTAAACGTTTCCTAAAGAAATTATTTGGTAAGAAGAAAAACAAGTCTTCAAGAATTATTTTGCAGGAACAGGATTTTAGATAATAAGAAGAAAGAGTTTTGGTGACAAAACTCTTTCTTTTTATGTGTGGCTAAAGTATAATAGACGTATATACCAAATAAACTGGGAAGGTGAAAGTATGGCGGAAAAAAATAAAACAAAAGCATACGAAATCGGAGAATTAGACCATTATTTGTTTGGTCAGGGAACTCATTATGAGATTTATAAAAAACTAGGAGCTCACATTGTAAATGATGGTGAAAAACAGGGTGTTTATTTTGCAGTATGGGCGCCACATGCGGAGAAAGTCTCGGTAGTTGGCGAATTTAATGATTGGGATGCCGACAAGAACCCGATGAAGAGGGAAGAGCCACTTGGTATTTATACATGTTTTGTTCCTGATGTGCAGGAGGGAGCGCTGTATAAGTATTGTATTCAAACATACAAAGGGGATCATATTTATAAAGCGGACCCATTTGCCAATTATGCAGAACTCAGACCGGGGAATGCATCAAAAGTGACGGATATCAGTGCTCTTAGATGGACAGACAGCAAGTGGATGGAGCGGAGATTAACTTGGGATCATCATAAAGAGCCGATGTCAATTTACGAGGCGCATATCGGTTCATGGAAGCGGCATCCGGGCAGAGAGGATGACGGATTCTATACATATAGAGAGTTTGCCAAAGCAGCTACAGAGTATATCAAAGAGATGGGATATACACATATTGAGCTGATGGGTATTGCTGAGTATCCTTTTGACGGATCTTGGGGATATCAGGTGACAGGATATTATGCCCCGACTTCAAGATACGGGACACCGGAAGATTTTGCGTATATGATTGATTATTTCCATAAGAATAAGATTGGAGTAATTCTTGACTGGGTGCCGGCGCATTTTCCGAAAGATGCACATGGACTGGCTGATTTTGATGGAACACCGACCTTTGAGTATGCAGATCCGAGAAAGGGAGAACATCCTGATTGGGGAACAAAGGTTTTTGACTATGGAAAGTCAGAAGTTCAAAATTTCCTGATTGCAAATGCGCTGTTTTGGATAGAGCATTATCATGTAGATGGCTTGCGAGTAGATGCAGTTGCATCTATGCTGTACTTGGACTATGGAAAAGAAAAAGGTCAGTGGGTTCCAAATAAATACGGCAGCAATGAAAATCTTGAAGCAATCGAATTTTTTAAACATTTGAATTCAGTGGTTCTTGGAAGAAATCCGGGAGTTGTCATGATTGCGGAGGAATCTACAGCTTGGCCAAAAGTAACAGCGCCAGCAGAATATGATGGACTTGGATTTAGTTTAAAATGGAACATGGGGTGGATGCATGATTTTACAGAGTATATGAAACTGGATCCTTATTTTAGAAAAGGGTGCCACAATCAGATGACATTTGCCATGAGTTATGCGTATAGCGAAAAATATGTTCTTGTATTGTCGCATGATGAAGTGGTGCATCTGAAGTGCTCTATGCTAAATAAGATGCCTGGGCTTGGATTTGATAAATTTGCCAACCTGAAAGTCGGATATGCGTTTATGATGGGACATGTTGGTAAAAAACTGTTGTTTATGGGACAGGATTTTGCTCAGCTTCAGGAATGGAGTGAAGCGCGTGAATTAGACTGGTTTCTTCTTGCAGAAGACTGGCATAGACAGTTGCAGGAATTTACAAAAGATTTGCTTCATTTGTATAAAAAGAATAAGGCGATGTATGAATTAGACTGTTCACCGGAAGGATTTGAATGGGTGAATGCAGATGATGCGGAGAGAAGTATCTACAGCTTTATCAGACATTCTAAAGACGGCAAGAAGAATCTTTTGTTTGTATGTAATTTTACTCCGATGGAAAGAACGGAATATCGTGTTGGCGTTCCAAGGAGAAAGCAGTATAAGCTGATTTTGGACAGTGATGAAAAGAAATATGGTGGAGAGGGAAAAGTACGTCCTGAGATTTATAAGAGTGTGAAAAAAGAATGTGACGGAAGACCATTTTCATTTGCTTATGATTTACCGCCATATGGTGTTGCAGTGTTTGAGTTTTAAGTTGAAAAAGTGAGAGATTATGGAAAAGCAACCGATTTTATTGCGGGCACATCATGGAATGTGCCTTGCATTTTTTCAAGGAGAAGGATATAGTGATTTGTTTGTGGCGCATATGGGAAAGATTTTAGAACAGATGCAAGAGAATCCTTCTTTGCAAATTGTTACGTGCGCAGATGTTATCTGCGAGAAATGCCCCAATTTAGAAAATGGAAGCTGTAATACGCCGGATCTTGTTCGGGCATATGATCAGAAAGTACTTTCGTTTTGCGGTCTGGAAGAAGGTGTAGTTTTGACTTGGGATACTTTTTCTAAGCTGGTATCAGAACAAATCTTACTTCCGGGGAAGCGAAAAGAAATATGCGGAACATGCAAATGGAGTGAACTTTGTGAATAGAAAGTTCACTCCATTTTTGAATAGAATAGTGTATTCTATTATATTTTCCGCTGCTTTATCACTTTTAATCGTGTGAATTCTTCACGTTCTTTTTCCTCCAAAGCATTGGAAATGGAAGATACTAAAGTGGTATAGGTCGGAATTGTAATATTTTTCAGAGCGTTTGCACGCTTTTGTGTTTTTTTAATATTGGTCGCAAGCCGGTAGGCTGCATTCTCAATCATGGATAATTTGATCGTAAGCTCTTTTACTTTGCGAAATGCTTCGCGTGCACGGTCGATTGACTCATCAGTTGTACTGAAAGAGTAAGTCGGCTGATTCTCATCCGGAGTGTAATCCACAAGTGGAATTTCCGTTCCCATAATGCTTCGGCTTTTAATCTTGATAGAATCCTCAATTGGGACGGTATAGGCAAGTTGGGATACGAGACTGATACCGTGTTCAATATTGGCGTGCTGCAGGCATTTATATGCATGTGTGAAGGTGGAATCAATCTGTTCCTGAATGTCCTTTGCCTGATCGATCAGTTCCATCAGTTCGCGGATCAGAATGTTTCTTTTCTTATCCATAAGTTCGTACCCCTGATTGGCAAGAGCCAGAGAATTCTTTGCAAGAATCAGATTTCCTTTTGTGGGAAATGTGCGAGGATCCATAAGAACGCCCCCTTTCTATGAGTCTGAACGATTATCATAAAATTGTTCCAAAATCTTTGTGTCAATACGATCTAATTCTTCTCTTGGAAGCATTTTTAAAAGTTCCCATCCAAGGTCAAGTGTCTCTTCGATTGTACGGTTTTCCTCCAGCCCCTGACCGATATAGCGTTCTTCGAATTCCTTTCCGAAGGCAAGGTATTTTTTGTCGATCGGGGAGAGTTCATCTTCACCGATGACAGAGGCAAGGTTTCTCGCTTCTCCTACTTTGGCGTAGGATGAAAAGAGCTGGTTGGCAAGATCTTGATGGTCCGCGCGAGTGTATCCCTCTCCGATACCGTCTTTCATCAGACGGGAAAGGGACGGTAAAATATTGATTGGCGGGTAGATGGACTGTCCATGGAGTGCACGGTCGAGTACAATCTGTCCTTCGGTAATATATCCTGTCAAGTCAGGAATCGGGTGTGTGATATCGTCGTTTGGCATTGTCAGAATCGGCAGCTGTGTCACGGAGCCATTGACGCCTGCGACAATTCCTGCGCGTTCATAGATTGTCGCAAGTTCACTATAAAGATATCCCGGGAATCCTTTTCGGCTTGGAATCTCGCCTTTGGAGGAGGATACTTCACGCATCGCCTCCGCAAAGGATGTCATATCTGTGAGAATGACAAGGATATGTTTGTTCTGCTCAAATGCCAGATATTCTGCGACGGTGAGCGCTACTTTTGGTGTGATAAGACGCTCCACGACCGGATCGTTTGCCAGATTCAGGAACATGACTACGTGGTCGGATACACCGCTTTCTTCAAATGTGCGCTGGAAAAATTCCGCAACGTCATGTTTGACACCCATTGCAGCAAATACAATAGCAAATTCTTCATCGGAATCATCTCCGAGAGAAGCCTGTTTTACAATTTGAGCGGCAAGCTGGTCGTGTGGAAGACCGTTTCCGGAAAAAATCGGAAGCTTCTGTCCTCGAATCAGTGTGGTCAGACCGTCGATTGCAGAGACACCGGTGCGGATATAGTTTCTAGGATATTCACGTTTTACCGGGTTAAGCGGAAGTCCGTTGATATCTCTTGTCAACGTTGAGGTAATCGGACCGAGAGCGTCAATCGGCTGCCCGATTCCGTTAAATGTTCTTCCGAGCATATCCGGTGAGAGGGCGATCTCCATCGGATGTCCGGTGAGTTTTGTGTGGGTATTGAGCAGAGACATATTTTCAGTCCCCTCAAATACCTGAATAACTGCTTTATCCTCGTAAATCTCAATGATGCGACCTAACTTACGCTCGTTTCCGTTTACTACAAATTCTACGATCTCATCAAAGAACGCATCCTGTACACCCTCCAGCACGATCAGAGGACCGTTGATGCTGCTTAAGCCTAAATATTCAATTGCCATACAAATCCTCCTCCTTTATGCGTTCTTTTCCATAATCCGGTCATAGAATGCATCGATTTTTTTCATATATTCATCAAATAGTTCGAGTTTGTCATTTGGCACATCGTATTTGATCGCAATGACCTTTTCGAAAATATCTTCTTCTTTCAGAACAGAAATCGGCATGTTCAGTGTGATGAGTGCTTTTGATTTCTGATATAAATACAAGATAACTTCCATCATCTTGAACTGCTTTTCTAATGAGACACAAGTGTCGTCTGCATGAAATGCGTTTTGCTGAAGGAATCCAAGTCGGATGACTTTGGCGATTTCCAAAACGAGTTTCTGGTCGTCCGGCAGCACATCGCTTCCGATTAATTTTACGATTTCCATCAGGCTGCTCTCTTGATTCAAAAGAGCCATCAGCTGATTGCGGTAGTCGACAAACTTTGGCGAAACGTGTTCGTTATACCATGGGGCGAGATCGAGCAGATATTCACTGTAGCTTGTCAGCCAGTGGATTGCCGGAAAATGTCTCGCATACGCAAGGCTCTTATCAAGCCCCCAGAAACATCTGACAAAACGTTTGGTATTCTGTGTAACCGGCTCAGAGAAGTCGCCGCCCTGTGGTGATACAGCTCCGATAATAGATACAGAGCCGTCAGTTCCGTTTAAGTTGTGCATCATGCCCGCACGCTCGTAAAACGCAGATAAGCGTGATGCCAGATAAGCAGGGAAACCTTCTTCCGCAGGCATTTCTTCAAGACGTCCTGAGAGCTCTCGAAGTGCTTCTGCCCAACGCGATGTGGAGTCTGCCATGATTGCCACGTCATATCCCATATCACGGTAGTATTCTGCAAGTGTAAGCCCGGTGTAGATGCTCGCTTCACGAGCCGCCACCGGCATGTTGGAAGTATTGGCGATCAAAGTAGTTCGGTCCATCAGAGGATTGCCGGATTTAGGATCCACCAGTTTTGTAAATTCTTCCAGTACCTGTGTCATCTCATTTCCACGTTCTCCACAGCCAATGTAGATGATGATGTCGGCATCGGACCATTTTGCGATCTGGTGCTGTGTCATTGTCTTTCCGGTTCCAAATCCACCAGGAACACAGGCGGTGCCGCCTTTTGCGATCGGAAACATCGTATCAAGAATACGCTGTCCGGTGATGAGCGGAACGGACGCAGGAAAACGGTGGTGCGTTGGGCGGGGCACACGAATCGGCCATTTCTGAGTCATGGTCAGGTCGATCGTCTCGCCGGAGCTTAGCTCGACTGTTACGAGCGGTTCATCAATTGTGTACTCTCCATCCGGCATGACTTTAGTGATAATCCCGCTGATATGTGGAGGTACCATGCATTTGTGCACGATGGCCGTTGTCTCAGGCACTTCGGCAATGATATCACCTCCGTGAACGGAATCTCCGATAGAGACCGTCAGATGTGTCTTCCATTTTTTTTCTTTATCCAGCGAATCTACACTCACACCACGGCTGATAAATGCACCGGAATTTTCGGCGATGCGTTCCAGTGGACGTTCAATACCGTCAAATATATTATTGAGAATTCCCGGGGCGAGGGTTACGGAGATGGCATCTCCAGTAGCCTCAACAGTCTCTCCCGGACGTAACCCGGTCGTCTCCTCAAAGACCTGAATGGTTGTCTTATCTTTATCAAGCGCGATAACTTCGCCGACTAATCTTTCTTTCCCTACATAGACCATCTCTGACATTTTAAATCCGGTATTTCCTTTCAGATAGATGACAGGACCGTTTACTCCATAAATTGTTCCGGTTCTAAACATAGTTGTCACCTCCTAAAAACAAGAAATTGTCGTATTCTTCCGAGAGTGCTGATTTAAACGAGTAGTCGATCAGAATACGTCGTTTTTGCATGACGGCACGTGTCCCACCGATAAAATCCTCTCGGCTTACGGTGAGGGAGGAACCGGTTTTTGCTTCTAAATCATCTTTCAAATGCGCATCACTTGGATTGATGTAGATCAGAATTTCTTCACCATCTGCAAAATCCAGTGATTTTTGAATACGTTTTTCCAGAATTTTTTTGTAGTCATCTGTCTTCATATATTCTTTTACAAGTACAAGAACACGTTTGAACAAGCGGTTTTTTAAGTCTGTCTGGCATTTTCCCTGTTCGCGTTTGAGTTCGATCTGTGCTCTTGCCATGGCTTTATTTAAAGATTGTCTGGCGTTGGCGGTCTCTGTCTTTAAGGTGAGTTCCGCCTGACGGATGGCAGTCTTTTTATGCTCTTTTAGTATCTGGTCTAAAGCCTCCTGATGTTCACTTATAATCTCGTTGCCCATTGCTCTGGCATCTTCCATGGAAGCATCCTGCAGATACTTTAATTTTTCTTCGATTGTCAAGATTTCACCTTCTTTTACTATAGTTTCAAGCCGATGGCTTCATTTACATAAGATGTGATAAAGTCTTTTTTACGGCCGGTTCCGTGACGGTCAGGAATTTCGACAAGCAGCGGTAGTTTTCGTTTGAGCTTGATCTCATCGATAAGATCGGGAAATTCCCGCCCGAATTTTTCGGTGAGCAAAACGATACCGATGGATTTGTCATCCATAACTTTCTGCAGGGCGTCGTGAAGCTCGCTTCGTTCGTGTACAACAACACCGTCTACGCCTGCGAGTCGCATTCCTGTGTACGTATCGACATTATCACTGATCAAAAACATCTTCATAATTACAATTTACCTAAGATCATGAAGGAGATGATCAGTCCGTAGAGACAAACACCTTCTGCAAGACCTGCGAAAATTAAGGATTTACCAAAAATGCTGGAGTCTTCGCTGACTGCTCCAAGAGCAGCGCTTGCAGCACTGGCAACAGCGATACCACCACCGATACATGCTAAACCGGTAACGAGAGCGGCGGCGATATACCCAAGTCCTGTGGCGGTAGAAGCAGCAGTTGTAGCTGCATCAGCAGCCTGCGCAGAACCGCCAAACATCATAATGCCTGCAATTACAAAAGCGCCAAAGTAAAAGAAGATATTGACGCCGATTGCCTTTTTGTAGCACTTTTTGTTTTTCTCACCGATCAGATAGTATCCGAAAGGAAGAATGATGCTTAAGATTAAAGTTACGATAAGAGTTAATTTTACTGTTAAAGTCATAATGAAAACCTCCTGAGTTTATACATTTTTCTGATTATATGGTTTGAATTCGCGTCCGCTTCCTTTATAAAAGCGGCTGAACATTTCATAATATTCCAGTCTTAACACCTGGATTCCGACAACAAGCCCTTCCATCAGGCAGACAAATATGTTGCCGGCTACAATGACGATCCAATTTGGACTGCTGTTTTGTGTGGCGCCGCCAAGCATAAGTACAACTTCCATCATCGCTGCATGGCTGACAGCAAAAGCGCCGATACGCACAAAAGAAAGTGTGTTGGAAAAGTAACTGAGCATTGTTTCGAATAATTCGAAGAATGCCTGTACAAAAAACATGACTTTTCCGCCTTCTGTTTTTCCGGTGCGCTTTTCAAGTTTTTTTGCGAGCGGTTCCTTGAAGACCATCATCAGAACCGGGACACCGAAAAGCACGGCGAGCAAAATGTTAGCAGGCATCTTGTGACCTGTCATAAACAAGACAATCGCCAATACGACAGAGCCATAGAAAATCAGTCCGGCGACCCCGTTCGGTGAGAACCATGCGTTTTCTAAATCATGCGCCCGCAGGGAGTTGATAATCTGGAAAATCATGGACAGGAGAATGATTCCCATTCCAAATGCGATTGCAACGATAAATACGGTGTTCAGTTGACCGACAAACGGAAGGCTCGTCATAGCTGAAATCGGATGCAGCCATTTTGCCTCGATGATATTTTCAAATCCAAATACACTTCCGAACATAAAGCCGAAAAAGGTGGAAAAGATACCGGCAAGCGAGATGACCCCCGCAAGATCAATTTTTTTGAATTTGTAGAGCAGTCCGCCCCCGATTGCGAGACAGAGTCCCTGGCCAACATCTCCGAACATGGCGCCGAAGATAAAGGTGTAAGTCAGCGCGAGAAAAATCGTCGGATCCATCTCATTGTGTGCCGGAAGTCCGTACATACGGATAAACATCTCAAATGGCTTGAAGATCTTCGGGTTCTTCAACTTTGTCGGAGGCTCCCCGAAATAGGTCTCGTGGTCATCTTCCACCACTACAAACAGGTTCGGATCGTGCTTGACGTCTTCGAGGAAGGAACTGATGTCAGCCTCGGACATCCATCCGCATAATATAAAGAAGTTATCGTGTTTGTCTTCCACACAGGCAGCAAGCTTTCGCACATCAAAGTTCTTGGCGAGTACCTGCAGACGTTTTTGTGCCGAGACAAGTTTTGCGCTGTCTTTTGAGAGAATCTCAGCAATCTCTTCGTCGATATGCCGGATTTTTTTCTCAATCGAATGAATACTTTTTTCCAGTGTGCGGCACGCATCAGTAGGCGTGGTATCATACTCATCCGGCAGGAAAATACGCTCAAAATGCAGTGATTTTAAAATGGCGTCGATGCGTTCGGAGTCGGAGCGGGAGGAGAAGTATACGCCGTATACGTAGCTTGTATCTCTTCCGCCCTCTAAAAAGATTACATTAAGGTCCTCGCTTACATATTTTTCTACTTTGTGATAATAGTTCAGTGCAACACGCCCAAAACGGAATTTGATAAAGTGATACTGCATCACGTCGTGGATGTTGCATTCGAGACCTGAAAACGGTTCGATCACTTTGAGTTTGTCTCGCAGTGCTTCTTGTTCCTCTTTTAGGTGCTGTTCTTTTTCTTTGAGATCCATATAGTTGTTGTTTGCTGTACGGATTGTCTGGAACAGCTCCTCCATCGAAAGCGGAACTTCCGGAAGAGATTCTTTGTCAGACAGATATCCGACGAACTGATTCGCCTTTTCCAGCGCATCTTTATATGGATTGATCTCGATAAACGGCTGAAGGTTATCGACCGTTTTTAATTCCGAAAGAGCATTTTCCAATTGAATCTCATATTTTGAGAAATACAGATCCGTTACCCGGTCAATGTCATTTTTCGGTCCGGTGATACTTAAAAATTTCATTTTTACAATCATTGTGGTCTCACACCCCCTATATATTTTAATGTTTCTCCAGCGGACAGACCATAGCGAATACATTCCAATGCCGTTGTAAGCTTCCTTAGCTCCTCTTCTTTTTGGAAAAGATAGGAGTTGATGGAAGCAATGGAATACGGATGTTCTCTGCGGTCGGTGGAGTAAAGGCGTGACAGGCAGTCCGTATACATCTTTTCAATGGTAAATGCATGATCTAAGGGCTGCCGTCTGCCGTAATAAGTCTTTCGGAGCAGTTCCATGAACTCGTCCAATGACTCGCTTTCGATCAACGTTTTTATCTCAGGAAGTTTGATGTGAAAATAAACCGGAATGATAAAAGCGTAAATCTGAATGGAATCCATGTTATAGTATTTTTTTGCACGGTAAATCCATTGTAAATTAATCAAATCGATCTTCGTTCCGCAGTCGCGGGTAAAAATCTTAAGTTCCAATCCTTTGAGCGTTTTTTTGCGCGCTTTCCAGACGGAGGTAAATTCATATAAGTTGAGGGCGAGGTCGTAATCAAACAGATCGACGGGCTGCCCGGATTCCTGTAAAATTTTCAGTGGAGCGTAATATTCTGTGCCTTGCAGATTGTCTACTAATTCTTCCATGGTCTTGGAAGTAATCAGACGGTCGATTGAAATCTGAGAGTAGCGGTCAAAAAACGGCTTTTTGTGATTCAGATCAAACGGTTCCTCATAATGGTTGTAGACAATTCGCAGACAGTAGTTGATCAAATCAACTTCATAGCGCTTGAGATACAGTCTTAAAAATCGTTGGTGTTCCAGACCCGAGAAACGATACAGTTTGGAGTAATCGTTGTAAAGGGACTGGATGAGGATTTTCTCGACATCTCCACGGTGAAGTGTATTCTCATCTACAGTTTCAAAGGCTTTTGCGTACGCGGGAAGTTTCTTCAAATAAGTGACCACCTCGGCAACGTTGCACAATTGTGCAATTTCCCGGAAGTGGTCATCTGTTAAAAGCTTGGCCTGCATTGCATGTATCTTTGTTACGATTCCACTATATGATAGTAGATTTCCCATAATTATACCTCTGTAATGCGTTTCAATATTTCGTGAGCGTATTGCTCATGCTTGATTTCGTATTCCCTTGTGAGTGAATGAATGGTTCGCTCACTTTCTGACTGCAGCTGCTGTAGCTGCGTATTCATTTTAGAAGTCAGATTTTGCTGGATTGCATCCAGTTTTTCTTTTGTGCTTGCAGCCAGATCTTCGTCGAATCTTTGTTGGTCTTTTTGCATCTTTTGATCGAGCCTGTCTTTTTCTGATTCGGCATGCTTTACAATGGCTGTAGCGGCTGTCTCAATTTCTGACAATTTGCTGATAATAGAATTCATTGTGAACCCTCCTTTTGTGCAAGCTGATATGAATAATGTAACACAGTAGAAGAAATAAAAAAAGGGTTTTGCGAAAATAATGCAACTATAAATTGACGATATATCTCCGACGAGATATACTGAGAAAAAAAGAATGAGGTGCAAGAGTATGAGACTTAGAAATATTCCGGGTGCAGATGATGTGATTCAGAACCATCCGGTTGCAATAAAGAATGAGATAGAACAAAAAGGGAAGTGGCATACGGTCTTTGGAAATGAGAACCCGATTCACATTGAGATTGGAATGGGGAAAGGGCAGTTTCTCTTGAATCTTGCCAAGCAGAATCCGCAGATAAACTATATTGGAATCGAGCGCTATTCGAGTGTTTTGCTGAGGGCATTGGAAAAATACGACACAGAAGAATTTTGTGATATGAAAAATATTCGTTTTATCTGTATGGATGCTTTCACGCTGCCGGATGTGTTTGGAGAAGGCGAAGTGGCAAAGATCTACCTGAATTTTTCGGATCCTTGGCCGAAGGCAAGACATGCCGGGAGAAGGCTTACGTCTACTCGATTTTTTGGACAGTATGACAAGGTGCTGGCACAAGACGGTGTTGTGGAATTTAAGACAGATAACAGCCAGTTGTTTGAGTTCTCTTTGGAACAGGTGGCGGAAGCAGGATGGAAATTGCTGGCACATACATATGACCTGCATCACGATGAAAAGATGAATGTGGGGAATATTATGACAGAATACGAGCAGAAGTTCTCAAGTCTTGGCAATCCGATCCATAAGTTGATCGCAGCGAGGAAATAGTTCGAAGCTTTCGGCATATTCTATATAGAAAGTATGTGTATAGAACAGGAGAACCTTATGGGGAAAGGAAAGTGGAAACATTCGTTTTGTCAGTTTTGCTATGATAACAGGAAACTGACATGTAAGCTAAAATGCATTAGACGCTCGTTTGAAGAGGTCTGCGACATCTTGAATGCAAGATGTAAACCATAAGGGCGAGCTGTACACTAGTGTCCGGGAGGGTGGCATATGCAGGTTACACTGATTGTTCTGTTTGCGCACTGGTGTTCGAAATGTAATATGATGATGCCGGTTGTGGATGAGATAGAAGAGGTCTATAAGGAACAGCTGGAAGTCGTCAGAATAGACATTGAAAAAGAAACTGAAATTGCAAAAGATTATAGTATCCAAATTGTACCGACATTTGTTATAATGAAACAAGGAAATGAAGTTATGAGGATGGCTGGGATCATCGGTGAGGAGATTCTGAAAAAGAGGATTGAGACGGTGATTGGAAAGTAGAGGAATGTTTGCTCCGGCAAAGCCGGTGTGCTTTGCCGGAAAAGCGAAAGAATGATTCAGGAAGGATATGACGGATATATGTATGATAATGATTTTTCAAATCTTGGAAGACAGATCCAAGAGACGGTGCAAAACGCTGTGGAGTCGATGAATTATGATCGCCTGAACCAGACAATTAACCAGACGGTGAATCAGGCGCTGGATGAGGCGAGAATATATAAGGAAAAAGTGAGAAGGCAGTATGAGGAGAGCCAGAAAAGACAGGCTGATAATCTGAGAAAGCAGGCGCAGGCCAACCAGCAAAGCAATGTCTATCAGACAAACTATGCAAGACCGGTAGGGAAAAAGCAGATCAATATGGTGCTTGCGCCAAAGATCAAAAAAGGGACAGCACGCATTGTGGCAGGAACGATATTGAGTATTGTTTCGGCTGTGGGGATTATCGCTCTGCTGGTTACAAAGACCTTTTTAGAGATGATCGGTACAGCAAGTCTTGCCGAGATCGTTCTGGGGCCTGGAGTGCTTTTGATTCCAATGCTTGCAGGAATCATTTTGTCTGCGACAGGAAATCATTATCGCAAGAGATACAGACGGGCTAGAAAGTACGTGGAGATCTTGAATGGAAGAGGTTTCTGTGAGATTAAGGAATTGGCAGAAAAGTCGAATCAGTCAGAGACAGAGACGAGGAAAGATCTTCGAAAGATGATTCAGAAACAAGTGTTTCGGGAAGCGTACATGGACAAGCAGGAGACGTGCCTGATGATTAATCGGATTGCATATGACTATTATCTGCAGGCGGAGGAATCGCTTCGGCAGAGGGAGATGGAAGAGGCGAAAAGAAAAGAACAGGAAGAGAAGATGTCACCTGAGATTTTGGAGATGATTCGTACCGGAGATGAGTATATCAGGACAATCCGTGAGGCGAATGACGATATTCCGGGTGAAGTTATTTCTGAAAAGTTAGACAGATTGGAGCAGGTTGTGCGCCGTATTTTTGAGTCAGTGAAAAAACATCCGGAGCAGAAAAAAGAGATGGATAAGTTTATGGACTATTATATGCCGACAACACTGAAGCTTGTGAATGCGTACCGTGAGTTTGATGCTTTGGAAGTAAAAGGGGAGAATATCACGAATGCGATGCAGGAGATTGAGAATACACTCGATACCATCAGTCTTGCATTTGAAAAGCTTTTAGATGATTTGTTTCAGGATGCTGCGTTTGACGTGTCAACGGATATTTCAGTTCTGCAGATGATGCTCGCAAGAGAAGGATATAAAGAAAAAGATTTTAAATAGTAGGAGGACATAAGCTTATGGGACAAGATATCAATGAGATGATGCAGGAAGCGCCGGTTTTGACCTTGGATCCGTTTGGGGAGACAAAAGAAGAAGTCGTGGAAGTCAAAGAAGAGCAGGTTGAGGAATTGGACGTGCTCACACCGGAAGAAAAAAAGATGGTAGCGGATTTTGCGGCGAAGATCGATCTGAGAAGCTCAAACGCAATTCTTCAGTATGGAGCAGGGGCTCAGAAGAAGATTGCTGATTTTTCGGAAAGCGCACTTGAGAACGTAAAGACGAAGGATCTTGGCGAAGTTGGTGATATGCTTGCGGGTGTTGTGACGGAACTTAAGAGCTTTGATGAGGAAGAGGAAGAAAAAGGGATTTTTGGATTCTTTAAAAAAGGCGGCAATAAGCTTGCCAATATGAAAGCAAAATATGACAAGGCAGAAGTGAATGTGAATAAAATTTGTGATGCGCTGGAAGGACATCAGATACAGCTTATGAAAGACATTGCCATGCTGGATAAGATGTATGAACTGAACACAACGTATTTCAAAGAACTTTCGATGTACATTGCAGCCGGGAAGAAAAAATTACAGGATGTTGCGACGACGGAGCTTCCTGAACTGGAGGCGAAAGCTGCACGGTCAGGGCTGCCGGAAGATGCGCAGGCGGTCAATGATCTGAATGCACTGTGTAATCGGTTTGAAAAGAAAATTCATGATCTGGAACTGACTCGGACGATTTCGCTTCAGATGGCGCCGCAGATTCGTCTTGTGCAGAGCAATGACACGGTGATGTCTGAAAAGATTCAGTCTACGTTGGTAAATACGATTCCACTGTGGAAAAGTCAAATGGTTTTGGCGATCGGTGTGGAAAATTCTTCTCGTGCGGCAAAGGCTCAGCGGGAAGTGACTGATATGACGAATGAATTATTGAGAAAGAATGCGGAAAAACTCAAACTTGCTACGGTGGAGACTGCAAAAGAGTCAGAGCGGGGCATTGTCGACATCGAGACGCTGAAAGCAACCAATGAATCTTTGATTTCTACACTGGATGAAGTGATGAAGATTCAGCAGGAAGGAAAAGAAAAGAGAAGAACGGCAGAAGCAGAATTGAACCGTATCGAAAATGAACTGAAACAGAAACTATTGGAGATCCGGTAGGACTTTTTATAACATATCCCTCATATACTTGGTATTATTGCCAAGTATATGGGGGATTTTTTATGGAGTATGTAAAGGAAATCAATGCGGTTGTAAACCGTTTTATCTGGGGGCGGGGAATGCTCGCTGTTTTTCTGTTTGTCGGAGTGATGTTTACCGTGCGCACCGGATTTTTCCAGTTTACAAAGGTGCGGATCTGGCTTGGAAAAACAATGGGGGAGATGTTTCGGGACAGGCGTGTGCGCAGGACCGAAGAAGAGCATTCTATCTCTCAGTTTCAGTCTTTTTGTACGGCGCTTGCAGCGACACTTGGAACAGGGAATATCACAGGTGTGGCGGCAGCGCTGATTGCAGGAGGACCGGGAGCAATTTTTTGGATGTGGGTATCTGCGTTTTTGGGGATGATGACAATTTATGCGGAAAATCTTCTGGGGATACGGTATCGCTATAAAAATAGAAAGGGAGAATGGGTTGGCGGCGCTATGGTGTACATAGAGCGTGGACTTGGGTGTAAATGGCTTGCCGTGCTTTTTGCTGTATTCTGTATTTTTGCATCATTTGGAATGGGAAATATGACACAGGCGAATTCCATGGCAAGCGGATTAAAAGAAAGTCTCTCTATTCCACCGTTCATTACAGGAGCGGTTGTGACACTTGTTGTGGCGGCAGTAATTTTAGGTGGTGTGAAGCGGATTGCGGCAGTGACAGAAAAAGTGGTTCCATTTGTGGCATTGTTTTATATGGCAGGCGGAATGCTCGTGCTCATTCATTTCCGTGCGGAAGTTCCGGGAGCAGTACGCATGATTTTTGAGGAGGCTTTTCGCATGAAAGCAGTGGGAGGAGGAGTGATAGGATATGGAATTCGTCAGGCAATGAAAATCGGTATTTCGCGAGGGGTATTCTCCAACGAAGCGGGGCTTGGTTCTTCTGTTATGGCGCATGCGGCATCAGATGTGAAATCTCCTGCCATACAGGGAATGTGGGGAATCTTGGAAGTGTTTATCGATACGATTGTAGTATGTACGATGACAGCGCTTGTAATCTTAAGTTCCGGTGTCTATAAGCCGCAAGTGTATCTTTCCAATATGGCGCGCGGAATCGAAAATGTCGATGGAACGACTTTGACCGGGGAAGCTTTTTCGACGGTTATTCCTTTTGGAGATAAATTTCTTGCAATTTCGATCGTATTGTTTGCTTTTGCAACAATGGTTGGCTGGGCGTACTTTGGGGAGCGCACGGCGGCATATCTGTTTGGAGAAAAATCGGCGTTTCTTTACAAAATGGTTTATGTACTGATGATTCTGCCGGGGTGTATGATGACGCCGCACCTTGCGTGGGAGGTGGCGGATACGTTCAATGGATTGATGGCATTGCCAAATATGACAGCTTTGATTTTGCTTAGTGGTGAAGTTGTCTATATCACAAAAGGATATATTAAAAATAAGCAGTAAAATTATATAAAAAAAATAAAAAAAGCAACACAAAACTATAAAAAGTGATATAATAAGAAATGATAGTGCTTGAGGATAAAATATGAGAAAGGAAAGGCGAAAATTATGGGAAAGAAAATGATAAAGAGACTGATTGCCGGGATGCTGACAGCAGCCGTTGCGATACCGACTAATTTTATGCCGGTACAGGCGGCAAAACAAACCGCAGAGGACTATGTAATCTATCCAACTCCTCATAAGATGGAATATCAGGAGGGAGATTATATTCTTGGCAAGGAGATGAATGTCATCTATGACACCGGAATTGATGAGGCGACAAAAGATCGGCTGGAGGAGGCTGCGGCGCTCAAAGATATTAAGGTGAAGGAGTCAGATGAGCCGAAGAAAGGTGCGACGAATGTCTATGTCGGTGTGCACGGAGAAGACGGAAAAGCAGAAGACTATATTACAAAAGAGTATGCACCGGGAGATGCATTGTTTGAGAATACAGATTCGTATTTTTTGGCGAGTGATGAAAATGTAATCTCTGTACTTGGAAAAGACACAGATTCTGCATTTTACGGACTGACTACGCTGTATCATGTATTTGCACAGCTTGACAGTCTCACAATACGAAACTTTGAGATTGAGGATTATGCAGATGTTGTGAGCCGTGGATTTATCGAAGGATATTATGGAAATCCATGGTCTACAGAAGACCGTGTGAATCTGATGAAATGGGGCGGATATTATAAACTGAATGCATATTTTTATGCACCGAAAGATGATCCGAAGCACCGTACGCAGTGGGATGAACTTTATACAGAGGAAGAGTTAAAGACAAAGATCAGACCATTGGCAGAGGCGGGAAATGAGTCTAAATGCCGTTATGTATATGCGCTGCATCCATTCCCGGCCGGAAATCATCTTCGTTTTGACGAGCATTATGAGGAAGATTTAGCAAAACTGCAGGCAAAATTCAAACAGGTGATCGATCAGGGCGTACGTCAGATTGCCATTCTTGCAGATGACTTCTGGAATCCGGGTGGACAAAACGGATTACGTCTGTTGAACGATATGACAGAGTGGCTCAAAGAAGTGAAAAAAGAATATCCGGATATGAAGATGACAATTCCATATGTTCCATATGACTACATGGGCAACGGAAGCAGTCAGGAACTTCAGATTTTGAAACAGGCACCAGACAACGTACAGATTGTTATGACCGGCGGAAGAGTTTGGGGAGAAGTGACGGATAACTTTACTTCTACATTTACAAACAATGTAGGTCGTGGACCATTTATGTGGATCAACTGGCCTTGTACAGATAACTCAAAGAAACACCTGATCATGGGTGGATATGATACATTCCTTCATCCGGGAGTGGAACCATCTAAGATTCAGGGGATTATGTTGAATCCAATGCAGCAGTCAGAGCCAAGTAAAGTTGCGATTTTCGGAAATGCATCTTATGCATGGAATATCTGGGAGACAAAAGAAGAGGCAGAAGAGATTTGGAATGCATCCTTCTCTTTCGTGGACCACAATTCTGCGATTTCAAATGAAGCAAGCGATGCGCTTCGTGAGATGTCAAAGCATATGATCAATCAGGCAATGGATTCACGTGTTACAGCATTACAGGAATCTGTAGTATTGAAAGAACAGTTAAATGCATTTAAAGAAAAACTGGAGGCGGAGACACTTACAGCAGCTGATGTGGACGCAATGATTGAAGAATTTGAACTGCTCCAGGAAGCTGCCAAAACATATCGAGCCAGCGGAAATGAAGCAATCAAAGAACAGATTGTATACTGGCTGGACTGCTGGGACGACACAACAGAAGCGGCAATTGCATATTTAAACGGTGTAAAGAGTGATCTGGAGGGCGATGTGTCAGCTGTGATCAATTACAACACAGCCGGAAAGACAGCATTTGACCAATCAAAAACACATGACTTTTTATATGTAGATCATCAGGAATATGCAGAGGTTGGTGTACAACACATCGTTCCATTTATCAATACATTGGCGGAATATGTATCTGCAAAGGCGGAGACTGCAATCAACCCGGATAAAGTGATTCAGAAGTTTATCACAAGCAGAAAAGATACACCGGAAGGAGCGAAAGAGAATCTCTTTGACGGTGATGAATCCACAAAAGTGATTTACAAAAATCCGAACTCACTTTCAAAAGACGATTATATCGGTGTGGAATACAACAAAATGATTGATGTGGACAGCATTCGTTTTGTGCTTGGAACAGGAAAAGATCATTTTGAGCATGCAAAACTGCAGTACATGGAAGAAGATGGAACTTGGACAGACTTGACTTTGGAAGGAATGGATAATAACTTTACCGGAGAACAGGGAAAAGTTCAGGATATCAGTGTGGAGGAAGAAAATCTTCCGAAAGATCTGAAGGCGAAAGGAATCAGATTGATTGCGACAGAGGCGAACAAAAATGACTGCTGGCTTGAGATTCGTGAAATTCAGATCAACAATCAAAAAGAAGCTCCAGCAGAGACAGAGCGTTATACCGGAACCGTGACATTGAGTGGAATTTCTGTACAGAGTGGAACGACAACAGACAAGTTGTTTGATGGTGATCTTTCCACAGAAGCATGGCTTGCAAAAGGACCATATGAGAATCCGAACCGCGACACAATCGCAGAAGGTGCTTATATTCAGGTAACTTTGCCGGAGGCAAAACAGATTGGCAGTGTGAGAATGACACAGGGACAATCAGCGGCGAATGATGTGTTTAAGAAAGCAGAAGTACAGTACAGCGTAGACGGACAGAATAACTGGAAAAAAGCAGGAGATCTCACAAACGCAAAAGATCAGACGGTGAACTTTACAACAAGCGAGAAGATCAAAGCAATCCGAATCGTAAACAAAGAGCAGACAGCAGGGTGGGTGCGTGTTGGTGAATTAGATATCCGTGCGTCAAAGAATGCGACAACTCCAATTACATATAAAGTGATGAAAACAGACCGCTGGACGGTAGCTCAGAATACAAAAGAGACAAGTCTGTATGACGGAGATGACGATACATATGTATGGTATGATCCGGATGGAAGTGCGAACTCAACGAATGATGATGTGATGGTAGATGATTTCTTAGGATATGATCTTGGAACAGAGGCGGTATTAGACAAAGCGCACATCGTAGTCGGACACGACGGTGGAGACAAGATTGTAAAATATGCAGTTGAGACATCCGTAGACAACAAGACATGGACTCCGGTAAAAGGATATGAATCTCATACTGGTGCAGCGACAGGAAAAGATGTGCTGGATATTGATTTGAATGGAGTGACAGCGCGTTACATCCGTATCCGCAACTTAGAGCAAAAAGGTTCTTGGGCAAAATTCTCTGAATTCACTGTAGAGCAGAGAATTTCTCAGGCAGGAACAATAGAGAATATTTACACAAATGTAGAAAATCACGGAATGGTTGGACAGGTGGAAGAAGGAGTTTCTTCTTTGCAGCCGGGAACCATCAGCTTGGAAAAAGGTCAATATATTGGTGTTGACTTAAAGAACATCAAAGCAATTCAAAACATTGCGGTGAAAGCAGGGGACAATGCGAATGTGAAAGTGCAGAGCTCTATGAATGGAGTAATCTGGACAGATGTCAATACAAAAGCATTGGAAGATGCAAGATATGTGAGACTTTACAATGCGTCAGATGCGACAGCAAATGTTGCAATCGAAGAATTTGCAGTGACTTACGCATTCATCGGTGAAAAGGCAGTAGAGAGTGATTTCGCGCAGAATAGTTCCGCAGAGGATTTAAGAACAACCGGAAAAGTGAATAACTTATTTGACGGAAATCTTGCCACATCCGGAAAAATCACAGGAACACAGGATGCAGGTAAAAAGATTGTGTTTGATCTCGGACAGACAGTAGATTTCAAATCTTTCAGATACTATATGAAAGAGACGAGCGTGGATTTCTTAAGACATGCAAAATTTGAAGTGGCAGACAGTAAAGATGCCCCAGATAACGAGTGGACAAAGATTTTGGAAGTAGGAAATGCAAATGCGGTAAATCTGCCAAATACAGCGACTGCAAAAGACGCGGAATATCTGACACACGACTCTAAAAATCCGGGTAATATGTATGCGGAAGCAACAGGACTTAGCGCATCCGGACGTTATTTAAGAATCGTGCCATTGACAACATACACAGGAAGATGGGTTGAATTGTATGAGCTGCAGATCAATGGCGGCGCATATATGACGACAGAATCTAACCGTGATGTAGTGTCAGAGGTGACAGAGGAAGCAGGAAAGATTCCGTCTAATATGTTTGATGGAGACTTTACAACAACGTATAAGCCATCAGCAGAAAATGGTTCTTTCACATACCGTGTCAGCGAACCGAACCAGAGAACAATCCGTATAATCCAAAACGGAAAGGTTTCCAACGCAACTGTAAAGGCTGTGCTCTATAAGAATGGTGAGAAACAGGAAGCGGTTACAATTGGAAAATTGAATCAGACAATCAATGAATTTGCAGTGGCAAAAGACAGTCAGATTTTGGAAATCATTGTAACATGGGGAAAGGATATCCCAGAGCTTTCTATTATAAAGACAAATGAAAAAGAAAAAGCAGCAGTCAATAAAGATGCGCTTAATGAGGCGATCAAAAAACCAATCGCAGACAATTGGACTGCAGGCAGCAAACAGGCAGTTAAAGATGCAAAAGCGGTTGCAGAAGAAATTGCAGCAAATGAGTATGTGACACAGGAAGTAGTAGATATGGCAGAGAAAGCACTTCTTTCCGCACATAAAAATGCCGTTGTCAAAGGTGATGTGACTGCATTAGAGAATGCGCTGAAAAATCAGAAAGCAGGAAAAGAAAATGTGGGAACAGAAGAACAGCCTGTTTATGTAGAGATTTATTCAGCAAGAACCTATGCAGCCTATGAGACGGTGATTGCTCAAATTGAAGAGGTATTAAAAGACAAAGAAAATATCTCTGAGAAAGAGGTAGCAGATTTGCTTGCAAAACTCGAAGAGGCAGAAAACGCACTACAGTACTCACTTGTCCAGAGAGAACTTGCAGAATTGGAACTCCAGAATGCGCCGGTATATGACGAGGCGAACTACACAAAGGAATCTTACAAGTCATACACAACTGCAAAGACAGCATTGGATGCAATTGTGAAAGCCGATAAAGCAGAACGCAAGAATCCAAAAGAAATTTATGAGGCACGCAATGTATTTGAACAGGCAAAACAGGGGCTTGTAAACACAGAGGCGCTGAATGCAAAACTTGCAGAGATTGCGAAGAAAGATGAAACACTCTACACAGAAGACAGCTGGGCAGCACTTCAGGATGTTGTGAAGACAGCGCAAGGATATCTGAACAATGGAACGAAAGATCAGGTGGCAGATATCATTAAAGCGTTAGATAAAGCGGTGGAGAGTTTAGTGCTCGCAGAAGGCAGTGAGAGCGATGTCCAAAAAGTGATTGACGAGCTCAGGGAACTGAACAAAGATGATTATACAAGTGCAAGCTATGACATTCTTTCTCAGGCGATTGCAAAAGCTGAAAAAGATATGTCCAAAGGAGATGCAGAGCTTGACAAAGCCAATATCGCGGCGATGCGTGAAGCACAAAAAGCTCTTGTAAGTATTGTGGATCTGAAAGCTGCAATTGCAGAGTCAGAAAAATACAACGCAGAGAATTATACAGCAGACAGTTATAAAGTATTGCAGGATGCTGTTGCGGCAGCGGAAGCACTGAAAGCAGACGGGACAAAAGAATCTGTTGCGAAAGGAGCAGAAGCGATTCGTGCAGCAATAAAAGGTTTGGAAAAACTCGCTTCAGGAATGGATGAGTATCGAGATTCTATCGTCCTGAAGACACCGGCAGAGGACTATACAGATGCAAGCTATGCAGCGTATAAAGCAGCATACGACACATTGATGGAGCTGGATGCTAAGACAACAACAGAGGAAGAGTTCCAAGACGCAAAATCAGCATTTGAAAATGCAGAGGCAAAACTGGTTGTGCAGCTTGCAGATTACACGAAAGTGAATGAAGCGAAAGCAAAGATTCCGGCAGACTTAAGTGTCTATACAGACGACAGTGTGAAAGCGTTGAAAGATGTGCTTGCAGGCATAGATGAGAATCTGCCAAGATCAAAACAAAAAGAGATAGATGCCTATGCAGATGCAATTGAAGCGGCGATCGGTAACCTTGTTCTGAAACAACAAAACGGTGGCGGAACAGCAGGGACACCGGACAACGGAACATCCGGTACTCCAAATGGTGGTTCTTCGAACGGAGCGGCAGCAACAGGAGACAGTGTAAATGTTTCTGTTATGGCAGCGCTTTTACTTTCGCTTTTGGCAATTGTTGTCCTTATGAGACGGAAAATGTTCTTGAATCTTTCGGGAAAAGATGATACATTATAGAAAGACAAAGTTCAGAAGAAAAGAGAGAGAACATGACACGTTATATTTGGAGTGGGTATAAAAATTTCAAATTGACAGATAGTAGGAAAAGCAGGTGAATACCTGCTTTTCTTTTTCTCTTTAACAAATTAAATGGATAAAAGGACAAGGGGGATTCAGATGAAAGCAGAGTGGAAAAATGAGTTGAAGAACGTTTTTGACTGGAAAAAACTATTTTGGGTAATATTTGGAAATACGGCGTATTGTTTTGGAATTGTTGCGTTTGTACTGCCGATGGGACTGATTACCGGAGGAACGACCGGACTTGGTTTGATCGCAAACCATTTTGCGGGAATTCCGGTGGAGGTCTTTGCGGCAGTGTTTAATGTTGTGATGTTTTTACTGGCAATATGGCTGCTCGGTATTTCGTTTGCACTGACAACGCTGATCAGTACGTTCTATTTTCCGTTTATACTGGGAGTGCTTCAAAGAGTAGATGCGCTTCAGGGGCTGACGACAGATCCGCTGCTCAGTACGATATTTGCGGGGCTTTTGATTGGAGTAGGAATCGGAGTTGTCATCAAAGCGGGAGCTTCCACGGGTGGTGTCGATATTCCGCCATTGATCTTAAATAAGAAATTGGGGATTCCGGTCTCTGTGGGACTGTATGCGTTTGACTTTATGATCTTGATCGGGCAGATGGTATTTCGTGATCGAGAGAAGATTTTATATGGAATTCTTCTTGTGATGATTTACACAACGGTTATGGATAAAGTGCTTGTAAATGGAAAGAGCCAGATGCAGGTGAAGATTATCAGCGATCATTATGAAGAGATCAATACAGCGATTCAGCAAAAGCTTGACCGTGGCTCTACATTCCTCAAAACAGAATCCGGATATTTGCGGAAAGAATCTATGGCGCTATTGACGGTAGTGTCCAACCGTGAGATGCCAAAACTCAATCAACTTGTGTTGGAAATTGACCCGAAAGCCTTTATGATCATCAATCAGGTAAATGAAGTGATGGGCAGGGGATTTACACTTCATAAACATAATATTTAAAAAATTGAAAAAATTTGAAAAAAAGTGTTGACTTTTTAGCTGACCTTTGATAATATATCACTTGTGTTAAGGAACAGCTAAAAAGGATACAGAAGCCCAGATAGCTCAGTCGGTAGAGCAGAGGACTGAAAATCCTCGTGTCGCTGGTTCGATTCCGGCTCTGGGCATACTTTTAAAAGTTGCTTAAGCTTAATAATATAATACGTAACATGCGGGTGTAGTTCAATGGTAGAACACTAGCCTTCCAAGCTAGATACGTGGGTTCGATTCCCATCACCCGCTTTTTTGCTATCCATTTATATGGAAAATGAGACGAATTGCAGTGAGTTTTGTGAAGTCAAAGGAACTCGAAGGAGTGCATATGAAAATTTTTTTGCCTGAGAAAGTAAATTTTATTATCAACAAATTGAAGGAGAACGGCTACGAGGCGTATGCGGTTGGTGGCTGCGTGAGAGATTCTGTTTTGGGACGAGTGCCTGATGACTGGGATATTACGACGTCGGCGACTCCGAATGAGACAAAAGCACTGTTTAGGAGAACATTTGATACAGGGATTGAGCACGGGACAATTACGGTGCTGGTCGACAAAGAGGCGTTCGAGGTGACAACATACCGTGTGGATGGGGAATATGAGGACAGCAGACATCCGAGGGAGGTTGTGTTTACACGAAGTCTGAAAGAAGACCTTTTAAGAAGAGACTTTACGATCAATGCGATGGCATATAATGAAGAAGAAGGTCTGGTGGATATTTTCGGCGGAATCGAAGATCTGCAGCGAAAGATGATCCGTTGTGTGGGCAATGCGAGGGAGCGTTTTGGGGAAGATGCGCTTCGGATTTTGCGCGCAGTGCGATTTGCGGCACAGCTTGGATTTCGGATTGAAGACGAGACGATGGAAGGGATTCGAAAGCTTGCGCCGACACTTGCAAATATCAGTGCAGAGCGGATTCAGGTGGAACTGGTCAAGATGCTCGTATCGCCGAATCCGGGTTTGCTGGCGCTTTCATATGAACTTGGAATTACAAAAGTGGTTCTTCCGGAATTTGATGAGATGATGCGGACAGGTCAGGAGACGCCGCATCATATGTATTCAGTAGGAATGCACACGTTGAAGGCGGTCGAACAGGTCAGAGCTGATAAGGTCTTGAGACTTACGATGCTGCTCCATGATGTTGCAAAACCTCAGATGAAGACGGTGGATGCAGACGGTGTTGCACATTTTAAGATGCATGATGTAAAAGGAGCGGAAGTTGCAAAAAGAATTTTGAAGAGACTGAAGTTTGATAATGATACACTTGGAAAAGTGACAAAACTTGTGCAGTATCATGATTATCGCATGCCAGCACAGCCGAAGAACGTCAGAAGAGCCATGAATAAGATCGGTGAAGAATTGTTTCCGTATTATTTGGAGATCAGAAAAGCGGATACAATGGCGCAGAGTGAATATATGCGGGAGGAGAAGCTTTCAAATATTGCCGGAATCGAGCGGTGCTACAAAGAGATTCTGAAGAAAAAAGAGTGTGTTTCTCTGAAGATGTTAGCAGTTTCGGGGAGCGATCTGATCGCGGACGGTATGCAGCCTGGAAAACAGATTGGCGCCGTCTTGCAGGCGTTGTTGGAGCTTGTGATTGAGCAGCCGGAATACAATACAAAGGAGATTTTATTGGAGCAAAGCAGGAAACTGCGCAAGGAAACTCTTTTGTAGAAATACACATACTTACAAGATGTCCGTCATACATTTAGAGAGAATAGGAAATAATGAATGTAGGGGGCAGCGATGAAAGAGAACGAAGTAAGTGTGTTGGATCAATATGATATAGATATAAAAAGCACCCGCAGAATCAGGGGTGCTATTTTATGTGCTACAAATCAGGGGCTCTTTGTACTCAGGGAGCTTATGATTTCAGAAAAGAGAATTCCAATGCTGCACAAATTATATGTGCACATGATGGAAAATGGATGTGACAGGGTAGATGCGGTCATAGAAAATAAAGAGCATGAATTATTCAGCACATCAGAAGATGGGATTAAGTATGTGGTCAAACGTTGGTATGACGGAAAAGAATGCGATATCCGAAAAGAACAGGAAATTGTGGGGGCGACAAAAAATCTTGCAAAACTGCATAAAGTCTTGCGAGGACCCATTGATTTTGGAGAGGAATCAGAGACCTTTGTTATGGAAGGCGAGGATTTGCGAAAGGAGTACTGCCGGCATAACCGTGAGATGAAAAAGGTACGGGCGTTTATCCGCGGGAAAGTAGGAAAAGGTGAGTTTGAGCTGATGTTTTTGAAATATTTTGATGCGATGTATGACTGGGCGCAGAGTGCGAGCGCCCGATTGGAACAATCGGAATATGAGTTGTTGATGCAGCAAAGCAGAGAGAAAACAACGATTACGCATGGTGAATACAATTATCACAATGTTCTGATGATGCAGGATGGAATTGCAACAACAAATTTCGAGCATTTTCACCAAGATGTTCAGTTGGCGGATCTGTACTATTTCCTTAGGAAGACGATGGAAAAGAATCATTGGAATGTGATGCTTGGTGACAAGATGCTTGAGGCTTACAGTGAAATTTTGCCGCTTGGGGAGCGGGAGATGGAATATCTTGCAATCAGCCTGTCTTATCCAGAAAAGTTTTGGAAGGCGGCAAACTCTTATTATCGGTCCAGCAAAGCGTGGATTCCGATGAAGAGTGTTGAGAAATTGGAGGTTGCAATTCATCAGACGGAAGAAAAGAAACATTTTTTAGAGGCGATATTTTCTTTTCATTTGTAAAATGCTGGTGTATAATAGTAGGGAAAATGCAAAGGAGGAACAAATGGTATGAATTATCAGGAACAGTATCAAGAATGGCTCACAAATCCATATTTTGATGAAGAGACAAAACAGGAATTAAAAGCAATTGCAGATAATGAAAATGAGATAAAAGAAAGATTTTATAAAGACTTAGAATTTGGAACAGCGGGGCTGCGCGGTGTGATCGGTGCAGGAACAAACCGTTTGAATATCTATACAGTGAGAAAAGCAACACAGGGACTTGCGAATTATATTTTGCAAAAAGGACTTCAGGAAAAAGGTGTGGCAATCGCATATGACTCAAGAAGGATGTCGCCGGAGTTTGCGGATGAGGCGGCTTTGTGTCTGAATGCAAATGGAATCAAAGCGTATGTATTTGAATCACTCCGTCCTACACCGGAACTTTCCTATGCCGTAAGAAAGTTGAATTGTGTTGCGGGAATCAATATCACGGCAAGTCACAACCCGCCGGAATATAACGGATATAAAGTGTATTGGGAAGACGGAGCTCAGATCACTCCTCCTCATGATAAAGGAATCATGGATGAAGTGAAAAAAGTGACTGATTTCAATACCGTGAAGACGATGACGCTGGAGGCGGCTAAGGCGGCAGGACTTTATGTGGTGATCGGCAGTGAGATTGACGATGCTTATATGGAAGAATTGAAAAAGCAGGTAATCCATTGGGATGCGATCAAAGAGATGGGGAAAGAATTAAAGATTGTTTACAGTCCTCTTCATGGAACAGGAAATATTCCGGCAAGACGTATTTTGAAAGAGCTTGGATTTGAAAATGTATATGTTGTAAAAGAGCAGGAATTACCGGATGGAGAATTTCCGACAGTCTCTTACCCGAACCCGGAGGCTGAGGAAGCATTTGAGTTGGGATTAAAACTGGCAAAAGAAGTAGATGCGGATCTTGTTCTGGCGACAGACCCGGATGCAGACCGTCTCGGTGTATATGTGAAAGACAGTAAATCCGGAGAATATAAAGTTCTGACAGGGAATATGTCAGGATGTCTGCTTGCGGACTATGAAATTGGACAACGAAAAGCGACTGTAGGATTGCCGGAAGACGGTTATCTGATCAAGACAATCGTGACATCGAATATGGCAGATGCGATTGCAAAAGGATATGGTACAGGATTGATCGAAGTTCTGACAGGATTTAAGTTTATCGGACAGCAGATTCTCGGTTTTGAGCAGAGTAAAAAAGGCACATATTTATTCGGATTTGAGGAAAGCTATGGTTGTCTGATCGGAACTCATGCAAGAGATAAAGATGCAATTGTTGCGACGATGGCACTGTGTGAGGCGGCTGCATACTATAAGACAAAAGGTATGACACTTTGGGATGCCATGGTTGATATGTATGAGAGATTTGGATATTATAAGGATGATATTCAGGCGATTACATTAAAAGGAATTGAAGGGTTGGCAAAGATTCAGGAAATCCTTGAGACGCTGCGCAAAGAGCCGCCGGTAAAAATCGGTGCTTACGAAGTGCTGAAAGCAAGAGATTATCAGGCTGATACAATCAAGGATCTCGCTACAGGCGAGGTGACAGGAACGGGACTTCCGAACTCTAATGTCTTATATTACGACCTGACAGATGACGCATGGCTGTGTGTACGTCCATCCGGAACAGAGCCGAAAGTAAAATTCTATTATGGTGTAAAAGGTACTTCTTTAGAGGATGCGGATGCCAAATCAGAAGCGCTGGGAAAAGAAGTTCTTGCGATGATTGATAAAATGCTGTAAAAGGGTGTCAAAAGTGCCCAAAAACCCCGAAAAAACAAGGAAAAGTGGGCAAATACACTTGACAAAAGACGGGTGAAACGGTATAACAGTATTTAAAGGCATATTCATACAGAAAAAGCGTGTGAGACATGCGAAAAAACCGATAGAATTTATTGATGAATACATTCTATGTTTGAAATAAGAGGAGGAACATAATCCATGAACAAAACAGAATTTATCTCAGCAATCGCTGAGAAAGCAGAGTTATCAAAGAAAGATGCAGAAAAAGCTTTAAAAGCTTTCACAGACGTAGTGGAAGAAGAACTGAAGAAAGGTGAAAAGATCCAGTTAGTTGGATTTGGAACATTCGAAGTAAGTGAAAGAGCAGCAAGAGAAGGAAGAAATCCTCAGACTGGTGAGACAATGAAGATTGAAGCTTGCAAAGCTCCAAAATTCAAAGCTGGAAAAGCATTAAAAGACGCTGTAAATGCATAATAAATGTTCATGATAAAAAGAATGTGCTTGGCACATTCTTTTTTTCTATAAACAGTTTAGTCATGTGCAAAGTTATAAAAAAAGAAAAATAAAGGTGGAGGAGAAAAGATGAGACTGGATAAATTTTTAAAAGTATCAAGATTGATTAAAAGAAGAACAGTGGCAAATGAGGCGTGTGATGCGGGGAGAGTGCTTGTGAATGGAAATGTTGCCAAAGCATCCGTGAAAGTAAAGCCGGGAGATGTTATTGAGATTCAATTCGGAACGAAGAATGTAAAAGTAGAAGTGCTGGATATTCAGGACACAACAAAAAAAGAAGAAGCAAAAGATTTGTTTAAATATTTATAAAACAGTCATAATACAGCAAGACCTTTCATATAATTAGGATATATCAAAATTGATATTACTTCCGGTAAAAATACCGGCGGCAGTTTGAAATAAGGAGAAAGGTTGTGGAATCTTGGAAGAAAAACAGGTACAAAAACCACATAAGCTGGTAGTGAACAATAGAAAGACAAGTATGGTTACAGGTGTGCTTGATGTACTGTCGTTTGATTTGAATGAGATATTGCTGGAGACGGAACAGGGTATGCTCATGGTCAAGGGGAAGGATCTGCATGTAAATCGTCTGAGTGTAGAAAAAGGGGAAGTGGATTTATCCGGACATATCGACAGCATTGCGTACTCGGATGTCCATCAAAATGCCGGTCAAAGCGAGAATTTCTTTATGAAATTATTTAAGTAGGTGAGTTATGCTTGGAATCGGTGATGAAATATCCATTTTTTTGCAGGCGTTATTGGCGGGCAATATTGTACTTTTGGTTTATACGTGCATTAGAGTTTTTAGAAGACTTATAAAACACGATCTGTTTTTCGTTTCTTTAGAAGATTTTTTCTTTTGGGTATGGGCAGGTTTGTATCTGTTTGTCAAGATCTATGACACTAGTGATGGTAGTATACGTTGGTTCTTTACCATAGGTGTTGTGGTTGGGGGAGTTTGTTCATTTTTTGTGCTGCATTTTTTGTCTGAGATGGGGAAAAAACTGTTTGCCAGGATTCGTGAAAAAGACGAAAAATCTATTGATAAATCAAAGGAAAAAAGGTAATATAACTATATTGGGACAAAAAATAGATTTATAAGGGTGTATCAATGATGAGAAGTGTAAAGCAGCGGAACCGTGATAAACGTCAGCGGACAAGAATGCGCCGTCACAAAGCGAGTATTCTTTCGATATGTGGTGTGATTTTATTATTGACAATCATATTGTCGGTGGGAAGTATGTCACTTCAGGCAAAGAACAAGCGTTATAAGCAGCAGGAAGCGGAACTTACGGCACAGTTGAAAGAAGAAAAAGAGCGTACAGAAGAGATTAAAGAATTTGAAGAGTATGCAGGAACAGATGCGTACATAGAAGATGTTGCAAAAGATAAGCTGGGGCTCATCCACAAGAATGAGATATTGTTTGAGCCGGAACCATAATGGAAAAATTTCATAATACCATACAAAAGATAGAATGTGTTTGAGCACATTCTTTTTGTTTAGACGGAATTTCTGGAAAAGGGGTTATTCATGATGGAGGAGTTAAAAATAGGACGAGCTGTGCAGGCGAACCCATATGTGATACAGATGGATCGGTTTGTGCAGTCTTTGGAAAAATTGACCAAGGTATTTTTGCAGCTGGAGAGAAAACATGATTTATTTACAAAAGCGGAAATGGAAGAAATGTACGAAAAAGTAAATGAGAAAGTGTGCGGCAATTGTGCGAATAAAGAAGTGTGTCTTGGACAAGAGGCGTTTCTGACCTACCAGATGGTACATGAGATTTTTTGTACCATAGAAGAATATGGTGTGGAACTGAACACTGAGGTGAAACGTAAGATACAGAAAAGATGTGTGCAGGCGCCGCGCTTTTTGCGGACGGCGCTTGAGGTGTTTAAAGGCGCGAGACAGAATCTGATGTGGAATAATAAAATGGCACAGAACAGGGAAGGATGTGCGGTGCAGCTTGACACATTTGCCCAGATGATTCAGCATGCCACAAGAGAACTGGACGCCAGTATTTTTGCGGACGAGCATTTGGAAAAGAAAATACGGGGGAGATTTTCCAAAATTGGGGTACGGCTTTTAAGTACGGTATTTTTTGTGACAGAAGATGGGAAATATGAGGTTCATGTTACGGCAAAATCTATCAAAGGGCAGTGTGTATCCACGAAAGAGCTTGTGCAGATCATATCGGAGTGTGTCGGAAGAAAGATGGTGGCGGACCGCGATGAAAGGCCGGTGCTTGGAGAAGAGTATTGTACAGTCACCTGTGTGGAAGGGCCACGTTTTCATACGCTTCAGGGAATTGCGAAAATCGGAAAGGGATGCCGTAAGATATCGGGGGACAGCTTTTCGATGATGGAGATGCCGGGCGGCAGGAAGGGCATCATACTCTCCGACGGAATGGGGGCAGGGGAAGCAGCATTTAAGGAAAGCGCCATGGTGGTGGAAATGTTAGAGGAACTTCTGGCAGCTGGATTCCCGAAAGAGACAGCAATTCAGATGTTGAATACAGCGCTGGTGATGGGGCGCGAAGAGGTGCGGTTTTCTACAATTGATATGAGTGTATTTGACCTGTATAGTGGGAAATGTGAGTTTGTGAAGGCGGGGGCATCCACTACGTTTGTAAAATATGAGGATAAGGTAGAGACAATCAAATCAACCAGTCTTCCGATAGGAGTTTTGCCTAAATTGGAGGTGGATTGTGTTGTGCGAAGCTTGTGCGATGGGAATTTTGTTGTGATGGTGACAGATGGGGTGCTTGATGCGCTTCCGGTTGGAGAGCAGGAGCTGATCATGAAAATGATCATCGAGGGGACAAGCATAACCAACCCAAAAGAGATGGCGCATCACATTTTAGAGCAGGTTTTGGAATGTTCCGGGGAGATCCCTTTGGATGATATGACGATTATGGTCGTGGGCATGTGGAGTCTTGCAAAATAAAAAGGAATAAGATAAAATTAGTGCGGGTGAATAATTACAAAGGAAAATGTGGATAATGTTAGAAAAAATAAGAAGGTATGTGGAAAAATGGCATATGATCGAGAATGGCGATAAGATAATTGTAGGCGTATCAGGAGGTGCAGATTCTATATGCCTTCTTTTTGTATTGATACAGCTGCAAAAAGAGATTCCGTTTGAGTTGGTCTGTGTTCATGTGAACCATGGATTGAGAGGGATAGATGCGGATGCGGACGAAATGTATGTAAAAAAAATGTGCGAGAAGCATTGTGTCCCATGTGAAATTTATCGGGAAGATGTTGCATTAATTGCAAAAAAAAGGAAACAATCTTTGGAGGAGGCGGGGCGTGAAGTGCGCCGGGAAGCCTTTGTGAAAACCTTGAAGCGATATGGAGGAACTAAAATTGCGCTTGCGCATCATCAAAATGACAATGCAGAGACATTTCTGATGAATGTGGCTCGCGGAGCAGGTCTGAAAGGGCTTGGCGGCATACGTCCGGTAAATGGGAATGTGATTCGTCCGCTTCTTGCAGTGGAGCGTGGTGAGGTTGAGAAATATCTGGAAGAAGAGGGGATTGCCTTTTGTGTAGATGAGACCAATAAAAGTGATGCGTACATGAGAAACCGTATCCGGAATCACATTTTGCCGTATTTTGAGGAGCAGGTGAATAAAAGGACAGTTACTCACATTAATGAGACAATGGAGCGGCTGAGGGAGATTGAAGGATTTTTGGAAGAGCAGACTGAGATTTCGTGGAGGCAGTGTACTAGAACCGAAGAAACAGGAACTGTTATCCTGCAGGCTGAATTTCAACAGATTCCGCATGTGATACAGTCATTTGTTTTGAAAAAGGTACTTTGGGAAGTCTGCAGGCGAGAGAAAGATATTGAAGCTGTTCATCTGCAGATGCTTCAGGAGTTGTTTGAAAAGCAAGTCGGAAGAAGGGTGGATTTGCCGTATGATATGGAAGCCTGGCGGACGTATGACGGTGTTGTGTGCAGGAAAAAAACAGAGCCTGGACCGCAAAAAGCAGAAGAAAAAATATTGGACTGTGAAGGGCAGGAAACACATTTGTGTGAATGGTGTGGCTGGCAGATCAAAAGCCGCGTATTCGTGGCAGACCAAGTGCCACAGGAGGCTTCTGAAAAAGTTTACACGAAATGGTTTGATTATGATATAATAAGGGACGCGGTGAGTATTAGAACAAGAAAGCCCGGAGATTACTTGGCGATTCATAGCGATGGCAAGACGCAGAAACTGAAGTCTTATTTTATCAATGAGAAGATTTCGGCGGAGGAAAGAGGAAAGATTCCCTTGATCGCAGAAGGCAGTCATATATTGTGGGTTGTCGGTTATCGTACGAGCAGCGCTTACCGGGTAACTAAGAATACAAAAACAATATTAGAAATACAAATAAACGAAGGAGAAGAATCATGGCAGAGACAATTAAAGTATTAGTATCAGAAGAAGAGGTAGATGCAAGAATTGAGGCGCTTGGAAAGCAGATCAGTGAGGATTATGCGGGAAAACAGGTACACCTTATCTGTGTGCTGAAAGGTGGCGTATTTTTTATGTGTGAACTTGCAAAAAGAATTACAGTTCCGGTATCCATGGATTTTATGAGTGTGAGCAGTTATGGGGACGGAACGACATCCAGCGGCGTTGTAAAGATTGCCAAAGACTTAGATGAGACATTGGAAGGAAAAGACGTAATTGTTGTGGAAGATATTATTGATTCCGGAAGAACGCTGTCTTACCTGCTTGAAATTTTGGCAAAGAGAGGACCAAAGAGTATGAGACTTTGCACACTGCTTGACAAGCCGGAGAGACGTGTGCGCGATGTAAAAGTAGATTATGTAGGGTTCAATATTCCGGATGAATTCGTTGTGGGATACGGACTTGACTATGCACAAAAATATAGAAATCTGCCATACATCGGTGTTGTAGAAGGTGTGGAGTAGGAAGGAGCTAAGAATTGAATAGTAAGAAAAGCAGAGGAATGGGAGGTGCTTCAATCTTTATGGTTGTGGCGCTTGCCTTATTAGTGTACTGGTTTATTGGCCAGATGAACATGAAGCAGCGTGAATATACGTATCAGGAATTTACGCAGGCAGTTCAGGACGGAGAGGTGGATTCAGTCATCATCCGGCAGAATAAAGAGGTGCCGACTGGACGGCTTGAGATTCAGATGAAGGATCAGAGCGAAGATGTAAAATACCTGAATGTTTCTGATGTAAATGAGATACAGGAGTTGTTGAGTAAAGCAGATGTAAAGTGCACACTTGATGATGTGCCGAAAGAGTCATGGTTTATGACCACGATGTTTCCGACGCTTTTGATGGTCGGGGTTGTGATTTTCTTGTTTATGATGATGAACAGACAGGGCGGCGGTGCCAATGCAAAAGCGATGAACTTTGGAAAGAGCCGTGCGCGTATGACAAGTGGTTCGGATAAGCAGGTGAAATTTGCACAGGTTGCAGGGCTTCAAGAGGAAAAAGAAGAATTGGAAGAAATTGTAGATTTCTTGAAAAGTCCGAAGAAATACATTCAGGTGGGAGCCAGAATCCCGAAGGGTGTTCTTTTGGTGGGACCTCCGGGAACAGGAAAGACATTACTTGCCAAAGCCGTGGCAGGAGAAGCGGGTGTTCCGTTCTTCACGATTTCCGGTTCTGATTTTGTAGAGATGTTTGTCGGTGTGGGAGCTTCTCGTGTGCGTGATTTGTTTGAGGATGCGAAGAAACATGCGCCATGTATTATTTTCATTGATGAGATTGATGCGGTTGCAAGACGTCGCGGTACCGGAATGGGCGGCGGACATGACGAAAGAGAGCAGACATTGAATCAGCTTCTTGTTGAGATGGATGGTTTCGGTGTAAATGAAGGAATTATCGTAATGTCAGCGACGAACCGTGTGGATATTTTGGATCCGGCAATTTTAAGACCGGGGCGTTTTGACCGAAAAGTGATGGTCGGAAGACCGGACGTGAAAGGAAGAAAAGAGATTTTGGAAGTTCACGCGAAAGGGAAACCGCTCGGTGACGATGTGGATTTGGCGCAGATTGCACAGACAACTTCCGGATTTACGGGGGCAGATCTTGAGAACCTGTTAAATGAGGCTGCGATTTTGGCGGCGAAAGAGAATCGGGTATACATTCAACAGTCTGATATCCGCCATGCGTTTGTGAAGGTTGGAATCGGAGCAGAAAAGAAAAGTAAAGTGGTATCTGAAAAAGAAAAGAAAATTACGGCTTACCATGAAGCGGGGCATGCGATTTTATTTCATGTGCTTCCGGATGTGGGACCTGTCTACAGCGTGTCTATCATTCCTACCGGAGTGGGTGCTGCCGGATATACGATGCCGCTTCCGGAAAATGATGAGATGTTCAATACACGTGGAAAGATGTTACAGGAGATTACGGTAGCGCTTGGCGGACGTATTGCAGAGGAACTTGTATTTGACGATATTACAACAGGGGCTTCACAGGATATCAAGCAGGCTACAGCACTTGCAAAATCTATGGTCATGAAGTTTGGTATGTCTGAAGAACTTGGACTTGTCAACTACGACAGCGACAGTGAAGAAGTGTTTGTGGGAAGAGATTTCGGCCATGTTTCAAGAGGATATGGAGAGGAAGTCGCTGGAAAGATTGACCGTGAAGTGAAGAAGATTATAGATGAATGCTATGCGAATGCGAAAGAGATCATTCAAAAATATAATCATGTATTAGAGTCTTGTGCAGACTTGCTTCTTGAAAAAGAGAAGATTACGAGAGAAGAATTTAGTGCATTGTTTGATGAGGAAATAGCTGAGTCTTAGGAAAGAGGATAAGAAATATGAATGAGCAGGCACTGTTTTGTGACGGGACGGGGGCGTACGTCATTCCCCCGCAGCCCGATGCAAATGAGGTAATCACACTGCGTTTTCGTACTGCGAAAGATGATGTAGATGCCGTTCGCCTTTTGACCAGAGACGCGAAATATGATTTGCAAAAAGTATATACAAAGGGTGAATTTGACTTTTATGAAGTGAACTGGAGAATGGGAGAGGATATATTCCGATATTGCTTTGAGATACAAAAAGGAGAGGAGATCTGTTATTACAACAGATACGGTGTCACAAACGAGATAATCGGATATTACGCATTTTCCATCGCTCCGGGGTTTGCAACGCCGGACTGGGCAAAAGGCGCAGTAATGTATCAGATTTTTGTGGATCGTTTTTATAATGGAGATACAAATAATGATGTAGAGTCCGGTGAGTATATGTATATTGGAGAGCCGTGTACGAAGGTGGATGACTGGGATAAATATCCGGCGCTGATGGGAGTGCGGGAATTTTATGGCGGTGATCTTAAGGGGGTACTGGAAAAGCTGGACTATCTGCAAGAGCTGGGGATCGAAGTAATTTATTTCAATCCCCTGTTTGTTTCTCCGTCGAATCACAAATATGACATTCAGGATTATGATTATATCGATCCGCATTTTGGTGTGATCGTGAATGACGGTGGTGATGTGCTGACAGAAGATCAGAGAGAAAACCGCTATGCTGAAAAATATAAATGCCGGGTGACGGATAAAGAGAATTTAGAAGCGAGTAATCGCCTGTTTATCCGTCTGGTGGAGGAGATGCATCGCCGCGGAATGAAGGTGATTTTGGACGGTGTGTTCAACCACTGTGGCTCTTTTAATAAGTGGCTCGACCGTGAGCGGATTTATGAAGGAGCAGATGGCTATGAGCCAGGAGCATATATATCTGAGGAAAGTCCATATCGGAAGTTCTTCCAGTTCTTTGGAGAAGAATGGCCTTACAATGGAAATTATGATGGCTGGTGGGGGCACGATACACTGCCGAAATTGAACTATGAGGAATCTGTTAAACTGGAAAATTATATTCTTTCCATTGGGAAAAAATGGGTGTCGCCTCCATATAATATTGATGGCTGGAGACTTGATGTTGCAGCAGATTTGGGACATAGCAATGAATACAATCATGAATTTTGGAAAAAGTTCAGAGAGACCGTAAAATCGGCAAATCCAGATGCCATTATTTTGGCGGAGCATTATGGTGATCCGAGTGAATGGCTTCAGGGAGATGAGTGGGATACTGTGATGAACTATGATGCGTTTATGGAGCCGGTCACATGGTTCCTGACGGGAATGGAAAAACACAGTGATGAAGATCGAGTGGAACTTCGCGGCAATGCCGATTATTTCATTCAGGCGATGAAATATCATATGGCAAACATGCTCACCCCATCTTTGTATGTGGCGATGAACGAATTGTCTAACCACGATCATTCACGTTTCCTGACGCGTACCAATCATATGGTTGGAAGAGTTGATAAGCTGGGACATGAGTCGGCAAGCGAATATACAAATGAGGCGGTTATGCGTGAGGCAGTCATTATGCAGATGACATGGGTCGGCGCTCCGACGGTTTACTACGGAGATGAGGCAGGTGTGTGTGGTTTTACCGATCCGGATAATCGGAGAACCTATCCGTGGGGGCATGAAAATCATAAACTGATCGCATTTCACAAAGATATTATACGGATTCACAAAGAGAGTGAAGCGCTTCGTTATGGTTCGCTGGAGATTCTGCTCGGAGAAGAAAATCTTTTGGCGTATGGGCGTTTTACAGAAACAGAAAAGGTAATCATCATTATCCACAACCGGAGTGAATTAAGTGAAGTGACCGTGCCGGTATGGAGAGCGGAAGTTCCGATGAAATGTAAAATGCAGAGTAATATATATAGCTATGAACATGGATATAAGATGGACAGTGAGCAGTACCTTGTGGAAGATGGAGAAGTCGTTCTGAACATGGGGAAATATTCTGCGGTAGTTATGACTTATAAATCTTAAAAAAGTATTGCGTTTCTAAAAAAAATATGATATAAATATATATTGTCAGGCTTAATAAAGACTGACATATATGGATGGATTCCCGAGTGGCCAAAGGGGGCAGACTGTAAATCTGTTGGCACCGCCTTCGAAGGTTCGAATCCTTCTCCATCCATACTTTTCTTTTGCCGCAGTGGCGGAACAGGCAGACGCACAG
>OAVG01000163.1_pt1 | contig 57372 bp, 61 predicted proteins | sample 1495271 | NCBI WGS metagenome assembly OAVG01 (sample SAMEA2580077, study PRJEB22360) | human gut metagenome | biome: human gut; feature: human-associated habitat; material: faeces | place: Denmark | collected 2008/2010 | reverse complement strand
GCCATTCCCCCCTGGTGCCATTCGGAGAAACGCCGGAGACGATAGTCCAGTGCGCAGACGACCAGCCAAAGGCCGCATTGAGAAACCAGAGGCCAGCATGGCCGCCATAGCTCAAATAGCCCAGCGCAAGCCACTCCCTCTGGCCAGAGGTACCGGTATCTGTATAAAGTCCGTCAGCAAAGCCTGTGGTGGAACCGCCTCCCACTCCCGTTGGAATCATTAGGCCCAGGTCAATGTCTGTGGTTTCTTCCGTGATGTATTTCCAGTTTGCTGCTGTATATGGCACCTGTGCTATCGCTTTCTTGTAGCTTGTGCGTACCGTTGCAATGGTGCTGGACAGCGTGCTGGCATCCTGGCACACATACACATCTCTGGCCGGGTTCCCATCCTCGCCTGTTACAATGTCCATGACCACATTTGCCAGTACCTCATAAGCACCTATACCAGTTTCAATCCCCTGAATCTTATAGGCAAACTTGCCATTGGTATTGCTTACCAGGGAGCCATCTGATCCGGCCACTTCATCTGTGGAGCCGGTATGCCATGGCATGGTGGAAATACAGGTGGTCAGTGTAGTATCAAAGACCTCCGGGGCATCTACATAAATGGCAGAGTTGGTGTCATCCACTGCCTCAATGCTCAGAATCTTCACACTGTATGCCAGATTGTGCATATACGCATAATACCGATCCTTATTGGTTGCCTCTCCCATGTCTCCAATAGAAACATAGGAACCGACCAGATAATTTGCCGCTTGGGCCGTTGTGACAATCACTCTGGACACGCCGGTCTCCTCCACCAGGTTCATATGCTGATAATTGTAGGAGGTGCATCCGGCCATGATGCTCTGGCTGTGTGTTGTGGCGTATTTAATAATCATCATCAACTGACGGTAGAATAAATCCCAGCTGGTAGTTCCGCAATAACGTCCGCCCAACTTGTGCATATAAGTAATCATTCCAGTGTAGCTGACTGGATTCTTTGCCTCTGTGGCCTGGCATCCATTGGCCGGAGCCAGTCCCTTTGAGGAATACGGTGCGCCCCCAATGTCTCCTGCCACATACTTTGCATGGATCATAAATGGGCTGAGTGTTCCATCTGGGTTGATGGATTCTTTCATGGGATGCGGTGTGAGTTCCGTCTGGCTGTCAGAATAGTGATATAACACTGCATCCGCCGTGTCCTCAATTCCGAACCATGCGCTCATTGTAACCTCTCCCACCTGTACCTTGCCATACTTCGTGAATCCGGTCTGTCCCTCCAGGGCATCCACATGGTTGAATCCGTTTTCATCCACAGAGAAATTACAGGTAAAATGCTGAAAAAGGCCATACTGTGCATAGTCGTCCCGGCCCTCTGTTCTGCCCACAGATGGCTCACACACCATATTTTCATTGGCGTTCATCTTCACGCCTACCGGGCTGGTTGATGTCGCGTATTTATATATTTTTGTGGTAAATACTTTTCCATTCCGTCTGAGGGCAAAATAATTGGAGAGCGCGTTCTCCACTCCGCCGCCAGCCTCTTTGATTGCATCAATCTGGGTTTGCCCTGCGCTCTGGATTTCCGACACACTCGCCGCCGTATTCGTGACCAGGTTTTCAGATGCCTGCTGCGCCTGCTGCAGATTGCCCTCCAGACCAGTCTTAATCTGATCAGCAGTCTGAACCAGATTCTGCATGGTTGAGATTCTGGCGTTTGCCGTTGAGATGTCCGCCTCCAGGCTTTCCTCTACCTGGCCTGCTGCCGTAACATCTGCCTCCAGACTTCTCTCTGCCTGGCCTGCTGCCGTAATGTCCGCCTCCAGACTTCTCTCTGCCTGGACTGCTGCCGTGATGTCCGCCTCCAGGCTTTCCTCTACCTGGCCTGCTGCCGTGATGTCCGCCTCCAGACTCGCCTCTGCCTGGCCTGCTGCCGTGATGTCCGCCTCCAGACTCTTGTGAGTGGTATTCCCCTCTGTCACTTTCTTGGTCAGATTCGTGAGGAGTGTATTTCCATCACTCACTTTCTTGGTCAGATTTGTGAGGAGCGTATTTCCTGCCTCGGTTTTGTCTGTCAGGCCTGACTGTACTGTTTTGGCCTCCTGCAGGTCCGCATTAAAAGCCTGCTGCGTCTGCTGATTCTTGGTCACATCTGTATTGATGGCCTTTTGTGCAGCCAGGATGTCCGCTTTCACTTGGTTGTATTGATTGTTTTCGTCCGATACTTCATTGATCGCCGCCACAATATTTGCACGCACATCTTTTCCTTTCTTTGCAGCGGCAATCTGTTCTGTATACCGTTTTACGTCCGCCATGCCTTACCCTCCTATCTTCATGGTGCATGAATTATCTTCCAGAGCCACATTTGCCAGGTCCTCCGGATGCCCTGCCCTGGCTATCTTCTTTTCTTCCGGAGTGTCCTGCCATATATCATGGCCCTGCACTGCGTACAGAGCCAGCTCATATGGTTGGATGCACTTTGCCCTATTCTCCTGCCTCGCGCTGAATGTCTGCATTTTCGCCTCCTCCTTTCTTCAAGCCCACCTTTTCCTTAAATTCCTCAATGGTGCCTGTTTCCGTTTCCGTTTTTGGTACCGTGTTCTCATCCTGCGGAGGAACAGCTACTCCTGCCTGCTCCGTTCCGGATGCTGCCATCTGCAGCTGGAGATTGGTCAGCTCCTGGGCATATTCCTCAGATTTCATCTGCCGCATGTGGGACTGGATTCTATCCAGCACCTTATCCATGAGTGATGGCGGAATTGCGTACTCCTGCATGAGTCCCAGCACCTGTGCATCCAATTCTCCTGCTACAAAATCCAAAATTGCTCCTACGTTCATATTTTCCTCCTATCCCATCATCATTCCGTTTCGGAATGTGAAATTTGTCCATGTCCACTGTATTGCTCCATTTCCTATATCCTTAATGTTCGTGATGATTTTCTGTGTGCCTGTGAATGTTTCCCACACCGTATCTGCGTTGTAGGTTGTGGCGGTATAGAGCTTTCCCATGATGTCCACTCTTGTATTGCCTTTCAGTCTCAGCGTCCGCGCTGATGAATTGTTATAGGCACCGGCAAAATCAATCCACCCATAGGTTGTGGAACCGTATCCTCCGGTAATTTCTCCATATGCCATCTTAATAAACCAGCTGCCATTTTTCGCCTCAAAGGTTCCCTGACAGCTCGCACCTTTCATGGTCACATATCCGGATGCAGTCAGCGTGAAGTTGGTGGAGGCAATGCTGATCCGGTTGGACTTTATGGAAATAGAGCCGGATTCCGCGCTGATTTCAGAGGACAGATTGCCCTTTGATACTTTCAGCTTGATATTGTCCGCATTAACCTTGATACTGCTCTGCAGCGTCTCCTCTGCGTTCTTTGCTCTTGTGACCTCCGCCGTGATACTGTCTGATGTAATCTGCAGCTGTGCCTCATTGTAATGGGCAGCGTACCCCAGGATTTCCACATCTGTAATACAGATATAGTCCCCTGTTGTATTGCAATAAAAATACAGGTACCTGTTTCCTGCCGGCACACTGTCAAACGTCAGCTCTATGGTCTGCCATTCCGTTCCCAGGTCTCCTGCAGCGGTATATTTGTTGCTGTAAAAGTTGCACCTGAGTCTTGTACCTGTCTTTCCACAGCAGGCCTTGAAACGCACCGTAAACTTTCCGGCACGCGGCACTTTGATGACGTACCTGGTTCTGAGATAATAATTTGTGCTTGTTGCACTTCCCAGATTGATGCTCATACACGTTTTTTCTTTCCAGGTTGTCCGAAATACATAGGTTGTATCATTCCGGTACCAGTTTTCTGTGTAATTTCCGGAAAATCCGTCTGGGAAATCTCCGTCCACACAATAATCATGCTGCTGTGCCTCATACATTTCTGTGACGCTCTGGGTAATCTTTCCGGCCTCCACCGTGATCCTGGCATCCACATCATCAATCAGCTCTTTCACGTTCCGGAGCACCCGGATGTCCGTGATATACGCCTCCCTGGCACTGCTGCCATATAGGGCAAAATAAAAGGACCTTGTACTCTTGCTGGACAGTGTTACAGTTTTTTTGATGGTGTACCAGGTATCTGTGGCCATTGAGGAAAACGTCTGATACTGGGTATAGCCATTCAGACCAAAATAACAGTAAGACGGTTTTTTCCCGGATGGTAGATATATTTTTAATTCCACTTCATAAGTGCCCGGTGGTAATTCTCCCAGGCTCTGCTGCAGTGTGGCCATGGATGTGTCTGTCTTTGTCAGGTGCAGCGCATTGATGTTTCTGGCCTGTCCGGTCCCCACTGTCATGTTGGCTGTCGCCGTGAACGCTGCCGCTGACAGTTTCTGGTTGTCTCCATTCTTCACATAGTCATATCTGTTTGTGATACTTTTCTGGTCTGTTACTGCCAGTTGTATCTGATCCTCCACAGACTTGATACTGGTTGTGATGACTTCCCGGACTGCCGTTTCTCGCTGATCCGTGTAAGCGTTGGCATCCTTTCCAGCCTGCGTGAACTTTCCCTCCAGCTCTGACTTATACTCCACTGTGAGTTTTTCCGCTCCTATGGAATTGGCTGTGACGCGTTCTCCAATTACTTGACCATCCAGCGTCATTCCCACCGTATATGGTCCGGCATAGCCATTGTGGCTGCCGCCTATGCCGTATTTGTTGATCTGTAGAATATTGGTGGCCTGGTCTTTATCCGGTGCATCCATGTATAAATCACGGAGCCACATCCCATTTTCATCAAACTCTGTCAGCTTATAGCCGCCCTCACTTCCTGTCATCTTGGCTGTCAGGTTATCTATGGCCGACTTAATAGCCTCATTCTGGATTCTCCTGCGTTCCTCTGCTGTGGCTGTTATTCCGGAATATATCCTGCTCTGCTGCTCCGTATAGGTCAACTTGCGGTTTTCTCCCAGTGTCAGCTTTGCGCTGTCCGGCCTCTGCAGAGGGATGGTCATTTCCATAACTGGGAAAATCCGGTCCATGCCATACGGTCTGGCCCTGCAGGGGATTCTGTCCCCACAGTCAAACGCGTCATACTCTTTATCCAGGGCAGACAGGTCCACCGCCGTGAGCGTGAGCGTCATTTCCTCAAATTGATTATCCTTTAGCCAGGTGTTTCCTTTCCGGAGCAGATTGGACGGCTCTGTCACATCCTGCCAGGTGTTGGTAGCCCATACCCATCCAAAAGTATCCACTGCCTCCTGGCTATAAATATAATTTGTTCCACCGTTTACGCTGGTAATATCCACATATTTCTCCAGGCCCTCTATCTCTGACTCTCCCTGCAGGCGTGCCCCCAGAGGAATCAAAGCTGTGACCAGGTTTTCCGCTGTCACGCTCTCAGAATAATCCAGCAGGTTCAGTCCAAACTCAATAGGCTGCTCACAATACTTGCCGTACTCCTCCAGTGTGATCCAGTCCAGATATAGCTTGTCATTTACATGGCGGAGCCTCAGATAGCCGCCCAGCTTTTCAACCAGCTTTTCCCGGATGGCTTTCAGCGTGTTCTCAAAATTCGTGAACCGGTATAAGGAATCATTTGCATCTTTGATGGTCACAATCCCCAGATATATCTTTTTCCGGTCCTCCACCTGGCTATTATGAATATCCAGGAAAGTCCCCAGCATCTGCCGGGGGGCCATATCGTGATATACTGCCTGTGGCTGAATGGAGTCTGAAAGAAAACTCATTGCGCCGGCGCAATACACACTCTTATTTTTGTATCTGTCTACTTTTGGCCGTTTCCTGACTTCCCCATAGAAAATCTCTGTGGAATCTCTGAAAACGCTGACCATGCTGCGGCGGTTTTGGATTTTATCATACAACGGATTGATGGCCGGCACCGTAAACTCAAAGGTGCCGGCATATCCTGTCTGCAGGTTTACCGTTGGATTGGTCAGCACTGCCTCTTTGTCTCCAGGATAATACAGGACCTGACCATCCATTTTTACTTTATACATTTACAATGATCCCCTCCTGTATCGGATTGTGAGTGTCCCCTGTCCCTTAAAAGTCAGCGTCACATCCTCCTGGTCTACTACAATATCCGCAAAGCGGTTTTTTCCTTTGGTCAGCGTGTAGGTCTCGCCGGCCACCGTCATAGTAATGCCGGCAGCTCCCAGCTGGCTGACCTGGATGACTGGCACGAACGGCATCAAATCCGGCACAATGGTATAGCTCTTTGTGCTGGTTGCTGTTGTCAGTGTGATTTCTGTACCCTCGTCAATGATTCCGGTCTCAAAATCAAACGGATCCCACAGCCAGTCCTCTGTAGAATCCGCCACATTGTACTTGTATGGGTCCGCCTTTGGAACGGACAGCGTAAAGGTCCCGATTTCCCGGTTACGGTCAAATCCTTTTATGGTTGCCCTGCCTGTCCAGTAAAATCCGGAATCATTGTCAAATATGACTTTGATTTCCCGGCCCTCTATCAGGTTCCGGATGTCTGAGATGATAATGTCCCAGTCATTCCGCGGCTTTTTTCCGCCCAGTTCAATGTTGATGGGCCGGCTTTTGAAAATCCGGCGGCCTGTTGTTGCCTCTGAGAAATCCAGAAAGCCATCCGCTCCCGGCACATCCACATAATAATTTTCCTGTTCAACGTCCCCTATATAATCATTGTTACCAATGGCCAGGCCCCAGTCAGTGAGGGTGTGGTACCGCTCTCCTGTGGCCACCACCTCAATAGTGGCTCCATTTGTCAGTACGTTCATTACAAATATCCCTCCTCCTCTGCCAGGATTCCCAGCTGTATATTCATATCTCTGGCCAGATGTGCTGCCACTTCCCCAGTCTCCCATTTCAGGGAGAGGCCTTGTGCCAGGAATGGCAGATATTGAGCCAGTAAAGATGTGATATTGAGAATCGCGTTATTCTGTGCAGCTTGGCTCTGATCCACCATAGCGTTTGCATTGATGGTCATGTCTTTGCTCACACCGGCAATGGCGTTTGTGACCACATCCTTGCTCTTTTCTATGCCCTTGGCCAGTCCTTGCATAAAGTCCGGCATCCAGGACTCATATTCTGTCAGCGGTCCCTCATCCGGTACGGAGAAATGCAAGAATGACCTGATCCTGCTTGCCACATCAGAGACCGCACTGGTCACATTGCCTATGGCGTTACGGATTCCGTTTGCGATTCCATTGATGAAATCCGCTCCCCACTGGAGTGCTTTACTCGGCAGGGATGTGATGAAACTGATCGCGGACTGGAATCCGTTTGAGACTACCGTACCCAGATTGCTGAGCGTGTTCTGGATTCCGGAGACCAGGTTCTGGAACGCCTGCACCGCCGACTGTTTCAGGTTCTGTGCTGTCTGCACTACAAAATTTTTGATATTCTGCCATGCCTGAGAGGCGGCAGATTTCATATTCTCCCATGCCTGAGAGACGGATTCTTTCAGATTCGTTACTGCCTGAATCGCTGAATCTTTCAAATTTGTGGCCGCTGTGATAACCGCCTGTTTCAGGTTGGTCCAGGCAGTAGTGGCCGCCTGTTTCGCCATCTCCCACAAATTGCCCAGGGTGTCCTTAAATCCGGTAATCAGCGTGACCACATGAGTGACCAGCCCCTGTACCAGAGATGAGACCACCTGCTTGATGCCGGACCAGATTGTAGATGCCGCCTGCTGGATATTCGTCCAGATATTCAGCGCATCCTCTTTCAGCTGCGTGAAATTTCCAGTCACAAGGTCGATCAGGAGCAGCACCGGGGCTAGTATCGTATTTTTCAGTAACTCCCAGGCTCCGGACGCAATCTGCGTCAGTCCGGACCAGATTCCCTGCAGCGTTGTAACGCAATTCTGCCACAATGTCTGTATCGTTGTTACGATTCCGGAAAGAACCGGGTTTTGCATCATCATAGTCCAGATATTTGCAAAGAAATCATGCACCTGCTGCCAGATGCCTGCCCACCATTCCGGGATTCCCTGGAACCACGCCACCACACTCTGCCATGCTGCAGGTATAGTCTCCGTGAAAAATGAGCAGATATTGGACCAGATTCCGGAGAAAAATTCTCCTACCTGAGACCAGATTCCGGACCACCATTCCGGGATTCCCTGGAATTTAGAGACCAGGCTGTCCCAGGCCTGCGGTATGGTTTCCGTGAAAAATTTGCAGATGGAATCCCAAATTGCAGAGCATTTCTCTTTCACTTTCTGCCACAAATTTCCGAACCACTCTGTTATAGCTCCCCAGTTTTTCACTATGGCAATGATAGCCGCTATGGCCGCGGCCACGCCTGCAATGATTCCGATAATCGGCCCCAGAGTAGCTACTCCCAAAGTAGTGACGATTGTTACAACCGCCATTACGACTGGGGCCAAGGTTGTAAAGGCAGCAATCAAAGCCCCCAGTATTATAACAAAATTCTGAACCGGCTCCGGCAGCTTTCCGAAAAATTCTCCGATTGCTTTCACACCTGCCGCCAATGGCGGTATGATGTCATTTGCCAGGCTCATCAGTGCCTCTCCCAGAGGGATGAGGCTCTGCTCCAGCTGCCTCATGCTGGCCTCAAATTTCTGTGACTCCGTTGTGGATGAGTCAAACATATTCTCCGCCGATCCGGTCACATCATCATAGGTATTTCCCACTGATGTCAGGGATTCTATAAATTTTGCGTTTCCATCCTCGGCCATAGTACCAAAAGCCAGGGCAGCCTTATTCAGCTTGTCCTGCTGGTTCTCTGTGTTCTGAATATCCTTTACAATGGCATCAATGACTTGTTTCTGTGTAGCTCCGCCCTGCTGCCACTGCTTGAATACATTCTCAACCTCCTCTCCCCAGCCTCCGGTTCCGGCCTCTATTTCTCCGGTTTCCGCATTGATCTGGCTCAATGAGTCTGCTATGGTTCCATCTGCCAGCCTGGTTGTCACTTCGTTGATAGCGTCATTTACTTTGTCCAGGTTGTAGGCTCCGCCCTCCAGACCGTTCTGGAGCAGCTGAAAATATTCCTGTGCGGAATACCCTGCCTGTGAGAACTTTCCGGCATACTCGGAGAGGTTGTCTCCTAACTCATTCGTTTTATCCAGGCCATTCTGGGTGCCTTTCACAATATAGTCCATAGCCTGCTGAGCCGTGAGACCGTACTGCTGCATGAGAGAATTTACACCTCTTAGAGTTTCATTCATGTCAATGCCATAAAGCTCATCCAGGGTTATTGCCTGCTCTGTTATATGCGTCAGCTCCGTCTCATCCAGGTCTTTCAGGTTCTTTTTTACCATGATGACCGCATTGGAGACAGCATCCATGGAATCTCCCACGCCCTCCGCATATACATCTTTGATGATGCCGGCGGTCTGCTCTGCTGCCTCTCCGGTTTCCCCAAAATAAGTGGATGCTTTCACTGTCGCATCCTGCGTTTCAGTAAAAGCATCCTTGGCCTTTTCTCCTAATTCAGTTATTTTGTCCCCTACTGCAGAAAGCTGGTCTGCTGCCTCGATCAAAACGCCGCCGGTCAAAGTTTTTCCCATTTCATCCAGCTGCTCTGAGGTGTTGTCTGCCTGTGTTCCAGCATCTCTCAACTCCTGTATGAGGTTCTGGATTGCCTGGCCATCATCCACTGTGTCCAGCGCATCTGTCATCTGTTTAATGTCAGCTTTTCCGTCTGTGGCAGATTTCCCAATCTTCTCTATGGCCAGTTTGAGCTGGTCAGAGGAGGTGGAGCCGTTTTTGATAGCTGTTACCAGCTTGCTGCCCAGCACATCCGCATAATCATCCACGTTTGTGCCTGTAGCCTCAAACAATTTGTTTAATCGGTCTGTATTGGTAGCCAGCCGGTCCTGCTCTGTGTTCAGACCGGCCAGCTCCGACTCATACCGTCCCAGGGTTGCCCTGGTCTCCTCTACCTCGCGCTGAAAAGCCATATACTGCTCCTGGCCGATCTTCCCAGCCTCCAGCGCGGCTGTAACGTCTTTCTGGGCCGCCTCCAGGCTGTCCAGTTTCTCTGTGGTGTTCGCAATCGCCTCTTTCAAGAGTTCCTGTTTTTGCGCCACCAGCACAGTATTGGAGGGATCTAATTTCAGCAGGTTGTTCACATCTTTCAGCTGCGCCTGGGTGTTTTTTATTTTCCCATTCACATCACTGAGGGCTTTTTGTAGGCCTGTGGTATCGCCGCCGATTTCAACCGTTATTCCCTTTATGTTTCGGCCTGCTGCCATCCTGTTCACACCTCCTAGAATTTATCGAAATCTTCCTGTGTTGCCATGCGCGGATATTTGTAGGAGTCATTCTGTTGCTCCGTAAACATATCCATGACCATCCCTACTGTCAGCAGGTCCAGGTCACGGATAGATATACCTACCTGGCAGCACCGCAATAAAAACAAGGGAGTGTTTAACTCCCTGCTACTTGGTCTAAGTTTTTTTTTGCCTGACTTTTGGTTTCTTCGTTCATGTTCCAGAGTTCCAGGATGGCCGGCAGAATCTGATAGATAGAAAAGGTTTCAAACTGTTCCAGCCATTCCATGATGTCCGCCGGCACGTTCTTCGGATCAGCGTGCTGCGCCATCACATAGGCAATATTTTCAAACATTTCCAGGTTTTCAATGGGGATTTCACTCTCCTCTTTTCCCTGTTTCTTGCCTTTCTTGTCCACAGACTTTGCCACTTTCTGCAGGTCTACGAACAAATCTCTCCGGAATTTCATTCTGTAGATTCTCGGCACCGCTGCGGATGCCTTAAACTCTACCTCTTTCCCATCAATTACAACCGTCTTTCTCAGCATTGCTTATCCTCCTTATTTTCCCTCTGCCGCCTGCTGTGCCTGTGTAGATGCCGTTACTGCCGGAACATATACACTCTTATACCAGTCTGCATATGTTGACGCTGCCGTATCCGGTCCAGTCTGCGCTTTTACCAGTCCATCTGCGCGCGGACTGTTCGTGATGCTCAATGTCTCTGTACCAGGTTCCACCGTCTCCTCTTTTGTCTCAGACTCAATGGACGGCCTTGTGCAGGTGCAATTATACAGGCATCTGCGGATTGCCTTTACATCTCCGTCAAACTCAAAGAGGAGTGCGAAAGGATTGGTGTTATTGTTGGCATTTTCTACCAGCACGCTGTTGTCATCCAGCGTCTCATTCAGGATTTCCACGCGGAACCAGCTGGGAATGAGTGCCATCTCCAGGTCTCCGGAGTATCCATTGTTTGCGCTGGTCACAAAGTAAGCAATTCCATCCGCATAAAAGGTGGAAATCTCTCCCTCTGCATCCAGACTGATGCTCACGGCACCTGGAATATTTTTCGGTGCTGCATACTCATAAGTGGTGCCATCAGCCGCCACGGTTTCTGTCTGCTTTGCTACATGTACATTTTTGATGTTATACTTGACCTTATTTTCTTTTCCAGCCATGTCTTAAACCTCCATTTCATAAAGTGACTCCCACATTTTCTCTGACTCCAGCCATTCTGAGGCTGTCTGCTGCCAGGCAATCCCGTATCTATCCAGGATAGCCTCCAGTTTCTCCTCCAGTGCCCAGTCTTTGTTATCTGTGTAGAGTTCAATATCCAGTTCCTTGATTTTGTGATAGGTCTGGCCATCTGCAAAAAAGTTATCTGTCCCCGGCACGATCCAGACCATGATGGGGAGCGGTATGTCCTCCATTTCTTTCTGTGAGAAATGATGGTACCTGAATGGCACCTCCATCTCTGCCAGCATCTGCTCAATCTGTTCCGGTGTCATAATCTTTTCATCAGCTCCTTTTCCAGCCTATCTGCTGCCTCCTCCTCTGCCGGTGCAATATGCACTATGGCAGGGGTCCGCCCTCCGTTCCGGTTCTGGTGTCCTTTCTCCAGCAGATGTGTCAAGGCGTATTCCGGTTTCTCTGCATGGACAATCATGGTGTGGCGTGTCCTTTTTGTCTCTCCCACTCCATAGGTCCAGGATGCAGCATAATCCCCTGTCAGTTCCGGGGAGTTCTTATTCAGCATTTTGGCGGTATCCTCTGCTACCTCTGCAGATACTTTCTCTACCTCCAGGCCCGCCGCAATGCCATAATCATCCAGCTGTTTCATCACTTCTCTTGCCAGATTGCCTATTTTAATCGCCACCGTCATCCCTCCCATCTTTGTATGGGTGTACTAATTTTTCCAGAGACAAATACAACGCCGGTGGCTCAGCGTCATATTTTGGCTGCACCTGCAGAATCTGATAATGGCCGGCGCGGTCTTTCATCTCCGTATCATCAAATACCAGAGTGTCCCACAGCCAGCCCGTCTCATTTTCCAAAATGACCACATCATGGACCTCTATCATGTCTATGTCCAGCACTGACAGAGGCACTGCCAGCAATTTATCCACTTTATCTCCTGCGGTCTTTGCCTGCCAGAAACGCTGCACGCCCACCGTCCGGTTTCCAAAGCGGATATGCTCCATTTTTGTCCTGGTTATAGTGCGCTCATCCGCGTCACAGATGGTCAGTAGTCCGTCTCCAAAATTTTCAAACTGTCTGCTCCTGATCCGCGGCATAAGCATCCACCTTTCTTGCAAGCTGCAGGGAGATAAACTCCTCTCTGTAATTCGCCCAGAACTGCGGAATCTCTCCTGCTCTTGCATACATGACGTAATCAAAGAGGAGTGCTCTTTCCTGGGTTTCCTCAAAGAAATTGCACTCCCCTATTTTCCCTTTAATGGCAGCCATCCCTCTCTGGACCATCCCCATGATTTTCTGGTCTCCCAGGGAATCATCCCAGGTTATGTCCAGATAATTTTTCACATCATTGAGGAGAATTTTGTCCCTATCGTCTGCCATAATCCTTTTACTCCTTTGTCACTGTCACAGTGTAGGTCTTTTCCTGGTCTCCGTCTGTCACTTTGATTGTCACAGTATTAGCTCCTGCCACCCAGGTTGCTGCAGCTCCGTTGGTCACTTTTTTGTCGCCTACCGTGATCCCTACCTCTGCAGAGCCGCTGGCCGGTACCGCTGTGATCGTATTGGTGGCGTTGCTGGTTGTTGCGGTGTAGGCCGTTGTGTCTGCTGCAAATTTAGGAGATAATTCCAGACTGCCGATTCTCAGATCAGACAGAGCGGCATTATAAGACTTTTCCTCCGTTGTGCTGATAACTTTGAAACGTACCGGCTGCAGCTCTGCAATATCCAATACCATAAAGGCATTGTTATCTTTCGCAAAGCCGTGAGCATACAGCTTGATGAGGTAGACTCTCTCATCTTCCAGGAATCTGTACTCATCAGAATACTCAATCCGGCCATTTCTTGCCATACCCACGCCCAGGAAATACTTAGGAGCCATGCCATAGACTGCTTTTCCCTCCGGTACCGCTGCGCTCTGGATGATTTCCGCATCCACCGGCAGGACAGAGGCATAATTGCCATCCGGAGTCAGCATCCTTGTGGCCGGCAGGATGCGGTGGAAATAGTCCACCGGATTGACCAGCATGATGAGTCCGGTCACGGTTCGTGCCTGTCCCTTGTCGTTTCTGGCCATGATCGCTGTCACGTTGCCCATCTGCTCAATGTCCAGAGCGGTCATCTTGATGGACTCTTTCATGGGATATTCTCCGCCTGTGACTACAACTCCATCCCCCACCTGGCGCATCATACCAATAGGCTCATCTTTTCCTGTACCGCATACAATACCATACTCCAGGCCATTTGCCAGTGCCTCATAGAGCACCTGGCGCACATAATTATCCAGCCATGTAGGCCCTAAATCCAGCATTGCCTTGGAAACCGGCAGGAACGCACTCAGCTTGTCCTGGGTTACGTCTACCTCTTTGAATCCGGATGTCAGTTCCTCAATGATCTTGGCCGTCAGCTTGCCCCAGGTTGCTCTCTGCTCTCCGTTGGTATTCATCATCATTCTGGTCAGGCCTGTCACGGTTGTAGCAGACAGCTTGGAAAGCAGCGGATGATTGGTCTGCAGCTCATCAAATACAGAATTGATGATAGTCTCCGGCATAACCACATCCACATCATTGAGGGCCTGTTTCGGGTTCGGAGACTTCATGGCCTCAATGACCTTTTCATAATATTCCTTTTCTTTGGATGTCAGCTGGCGCACGCCTCTCTGTGCCAGGACAGTTGCATCCTGCTCCTGCAGCAGCTCTCTGGCCTGCTCCAGAACATTTTCCTCAATCTTCTGGCATAATTCCGTAAAAGCCTCGCTGAACGCCTTGGCATCATCATCTTTGATAGCCTGGTTCATCTTTTCTACAATTTTGGCTTTCTCCATTGCTAAAATATCTTTGTTTTTCATGTTGTAATCTCCTTTACATATTTTTGAAAAAATTCGCTAACTGGTTTGTGAGTTTCTTCCCCTGCTGCGGTCCCGGTGTCGGTACCGGAGGGACTTTGACAGACTGGTGCAGATATTCCAACTGCTCCCGGAATGATTTCTGTTGTGCAATCACTCTGGAAAGCTGCTGCACCTGTTCCATCAGTTTCTCCTGCGTGTCTCTTTCATCGGCCTGGTAGCTGTCTACTTTGTCAATAAGTCCATATTCCAGACACTGATCCGGAGTGAGGAACGTCTCTGCCTCCATCATATCAATGAGCTGCTGTTCCTCCAGATTGGACCGCTCCAGAAATATCTTTCTGTTTGATTCCATCAGCACATCCAGATCATCTGCAGCTTTTCTGAGTTCTTTTGCATTGCCATCCACGCTCATCCACATATTGTGGACCAGTGCCGATGTCCCCAGGCCCATGATTCTCTCATCACACGCCTGTAAAATCAAAAATGCTACACTATACGCTACGCCATCCACATAACCAATCTTTTTGCAGTTTTTCTGTTTCAGCTGGGTGTAAATAGCCACGCCCTCTTTCACAGAGCCGCCGTTTGAATTGATATGCAGCTCAATGGTGTCTACGTCCGGAATAGCCTCCAGCTGATCTCTGAAATACTTCGCTGATGTTTCAGACTCTTTCATTGTCCATGTAGTCCAGTCAAACGTACCAAACGCTGTCACATCATCATAGATATACAGTTTATGGACGTTTCCTGCTGCCTGCTGAAAGCAAAAATTAAGCGGTTTCGCCATTCTCTCCACCTCCTTTCCTGCTCTGTTCTTCCAGGATTTCCTGAATAATTGAGTAATTTTTAGTGATAAAATGCTGATCTGCCCACTCCTCTGCTACAAGTGGCTCCTCCACCGCCCTCAGAATCATGTTGACCGTGTAAATGCCGGAGCTGATGAGCTTATCTGCCGGTGTGGCTATGTCAAACATATCAATATGCTTGACTCTCATGGTATTAATCTGAAGCCGGGTGCCTTTCTGCACTCCGCTCCTGCCTATCCTCTTGCGGTTGATTTCCTGCTGCAGCGTCTGAGTCAGAGGGTCCAGGCAGAAAGTCAACATTTCCTCTACCGCCTTGCTGGTATCCTGCACATCCCCTTTCGCAAGGGATGGCGGCATGGAGAATCCCCTGGCCGTAAAATCAAATATGTCATCATACTGATTCTTGATGTCCCGGCTGGTTCCCTCACTGTATGTCTTGGAACCCAAATCCTCATACTTGTATCCCTCAAATAGAGGCAGAACTGCATTAGAACTGCTGAAAAATGACTTGAAATATTCATTCATCAGTTTTTTCAGTTTATCCTCAAACAGCTTATCTGACTGAGCCATTGCGGAAATGTTCAGGATGCCCCTGCTGCCCCTGCTTTTGAGATAGGATTTTGCCGTGTAATCAATCAGTTTGCTATATGAACCATACAGGCCCTGGATGATTTTATTCACATTTTTGTTGTTAAGTTTCCAGTGCAACACATCTGTGCTCCGGAACGTCCGGGAAAACTGGTAATCATCCACCAGCACATTGCTATATGTATCCCCATACAAAGTATTGCGTGTGACTTCAAAGCTGTCCGCCACCAGGAGCTGGCCATCATAGCTCTCCACAATCAGCAGCTCATTTTCCCGGAACAATTTTTCCATGGCTTTGCTGAGAAATTCTGCTTTGTTCTGGTTGCGGTTCGGTTCATAATTCCAGAGATAGTATTCATCCCCAAAAATCTCCGTTCCCTCATAGAACGTGCGAAACTCGCATTTTGTCAGAGCGTTTGCAATCTTTCCCACGCAAGTCCAGAACGCCAACTCCCGGAGGCATACCTCTGTCACAGCCTCCTGGACCTGTTGATCCGTAATCTCTACAGATGCCACTCTTTCTGTCTCTGGTGTCTCCCTGCTCTTAAACAGGCGTTTTATGCTGAATCCCATCTCTCTCCTCCTTTCTGCGCTAATATGTGAATACACCCAGGTCTGGCGCGTTTGTGGCCTGGGCACAAGGCAAGGCATCCTCTACTGTCATGGATGCTGCCAGAGCCAGAAATGGATCAGTTTTCCTGGACTTCGCCTCAATCTTGGCATATACAAAATTGCCTATATCTGCATCATCCTCTTTCCCCAGTTTCCGGCCATATCGGACCATCTTTGTATTATTGACAGCCCATCTCAAAGTGGGGTTATCTCCCCAAACGAAATAATCATTTGCAAAGCAGCTGTCTATCACTGGAGCAACTTTCATAATGTCAGATGGTCGCACCAGTTTTAGATTCTTATATGCTTTGGCATCAAAGCCTATAGTTTTCAAATATTGTGATAATAGCGCATAGCGAAAATCATCTATTGCCATCATCTTGATAGAGTAATACTCCATCTGCATAGAAATGTACTCCACTATGCTCTCCGGATGTATCTCCACATCATCCACCAGGTCAATCAGCCCTCTGTTTGCCCATTCTTTCCATGGTGCCTTGATTCTCGGCAGGTCTTTGGAATTGAGGCAGAGCCAGGAATGGTTGAGGTCATACCGGATATTTCCATCACGAAAATGCAGATTGACTGATACAAAGTCTGTAATCTTTGAAAAGTCTATGCCACAGGTGCAGATTCTCCCCTGCAGGTCATCCACTGGCACCGGTCTGTTTGTGGCCTTGATTCTTTCATAGCTGCAGACCTTGATTTCATTGGAACCGTCTGGGAGGTTCATTCGCTTTGTCATAAACGCCGTGAATTTGTCCGGATGTTTTACCCAGTCCCTGTATTCTTTCCGAATTTCTTCCATGAGGTGCGGCAGATATGGCAGAGACGGATTTGCTTTCTCCCAGTTTGCCTCATCATGTACCTCATCTTTGCTGTCCAAACGGCAAATAAAAGGCAGCAATCCATTATCCGAATCGCCACCAAACAAAATGCCCTCAGATGTCTCCAGGAGATCATCCAGCGGTCCCTCTCTCACATCTCCCTGGGTAGTATAATAAGACCGGCGCGGGTGCTTCTTTTTACCCAGGCCGGTTGTGAAAACATTGATATTTTTATAATCTTGGTACTGGTGGATTTCATTGAGTACCACCATACCGGAACGGAGACCATCCTTTCCTCCCGGATTGTTTGTGTGCCCTTTAATGGTTGACCGGGTTTTCCGGTTGACCACCTTTTCCATGGTCCACTTGAAAAAGCGTTGCAGCTTTTTGATGTATTGTGGTTGCTCAAACGCTCCTACAATATCCTGGACCGGGCGGAGAGCCTGGTCCTCATTATTGGCACAGATGTCCACATCATACTCACGGATATTGTTATACTCGGATGATAAAGCCACAGCCTCCAGGGCTATTGTTCCATCTTTGCCAGCTCCACGTCCGATCAGGCAGAACAGGTCCGGCCAGCGCGGCATCCCACTTTCTCTCCAGTATGTGCAATCATGTAAACCTATAACAAACTCTTGCCACGGAAAGACCTCATCATAGGGGAAATACCGTGCCAGTCCCAGATAGTCTGTCAGCTGCTGCTGATCCACATAGATGTCCTCAGTTTCAAAACAGTGCCGCACATGAGCCATCAGGGCCTTGACCTCTTTGGATGATCTTACTGCTCCGGACTCCACAGCCTCCATATAGGCCTCTATTCGCGGATCACAGTTTCTCATCATCATCATCCTTTATGGTCTTTTCGGTAGTCAGTCCCAGCTTGTCCAGAATCATCAACATCTGTTTATTGACAGCCACCAGGTCCTTGACCGACTGGTTTTGTTTTACTATGGTGGCCTTGCCGGATGCAGATGTGGTCTCATAGGATACTCCTCTCTTTTTGATGTCCGTTTTTAGCTTTTTTTTGATGTCATAGAGGGCCATGTAATCATCTAACAGGTCCAAAAAACAGGAAATATCCGCCTGTTTTCTCTCCAACTGTGAAATTAAACTTTCTAATATATCCCCTTTTTTTTGAGCCACTTTACCACCCCCTATTTTTTTATTTTTTATCACGTGCGATTTTTCTCGGATTTGTCGAGGCCACCCACCGGTCTCCAGGCTCAAAATTAAAACGTGATTTTTTTAGACCGGGGGTGTGTAGTTTTTGACTGCTGCCACCTCTCCAATTTTCAGGGCAAATTCCTTTTTCTGCGTTCCATGGCACAGATGATCCACCGCATTTATATTGTATTTGCATATCCGTTTATCACATTCTGTATTGAGTTCCGGATTGCACTCATACAATCTCTTGCCAGGCAATGCCTCAAAGGTTTGTTCCATCATGCTGCATCAATTCCCCTTTCACGCCAGTCAGTCTTTTTATCATGCTGCTCACAGATTCATCAATCTCATCCACCAGCCGCTGCACCTTGTCCAGGTCTGATGTATCAACCTTTACTTTCACAGTAATATCTGCAGGCTTTCTGTCCAGCATGATTGCGTATCCCATTGGTACTAATGGCCCGCCGCCACAATCCCTGCAGGAGAGTCCGTCCGCCTGCGTTTTTCTGTGAATAACGTGTAACATGCCGCACGCCGCACATCTGAGCGTCATATACTCGGCTGTGTCCTGCTGCCCTATATATTTTCTATCAGCCACATCAATCCCACCTTTCCTCTGTCAGAGGTTTCTTTTCCTCTGTTTTCCTGTAGCCATGCACCGCCTCATGGCAGTCATGACACAGGCTTATCAGGTTTCTTTTCTTCACTCCATGCCACTCATACCATATTTCCAGAGCCAGCTCCGGATGCTTTTTCACATAATTTACATGATGGACAGTGGTGGCCTTTGTGTATATTTTCTTTGCCTTGCACCGCTGGCACTCTCCATGGTCCATCTGCAGGACTTTCCTGCGGACAGCTTTCCATTTCCCCCACACATAAAAGCTGTGGATGCCTTTTCTGATGCACTTTTTCACATATTCAATTTCCTGTTGTGTCATAGTGTCCTCCAATGGAAAAGGCCCCGGATGCTCCGGAGCCTTTATGAGGGATAATGTTTGAGAAACTTCGTTCTCATTCTTTTGGACGTTATCAATATATCATAAAAGTTGTCCTGCGAGTACCGCACTTATATTTTCTTTGCCATCAGGAAATAAAAATATCTCCTGACCTGGTAGAAGTATGTACGCTCACATGGAATCCCTTTCTGCTTTATCCAGTGAAATGTTGCTCCCTCTGTAGTCACATACTCCAATAAATACTCATAGAGGCCCTGGTCTTTCCCTATGGCCTCTCTTACGGTATTTTCCACATTATCCACTTTCTGCTGCAGCTCCACTCTGCGCTGTGCCAGGGCTGCAGTTGCGTCACTGCCGTTGTGCGCCCCAGGCATCCCGGTAATCTGAGGGCTCTTGACGGTTGATGTCCTGCTGCCCAGCTCCTCTTTCCATTCCGGATATTGCAGACAATATGAGTACGCTGTCCCAAAAGCGTGCTTGCTTATCCCATATTTCTTTTTGTTCAGTGGTCGCACATTCGGCATACCTCTATACCTCCCTACTTGTTACTGTCTTTCTTTGTTCCCACAGGCATGTTGTCCTTTGTATCCAGGAATCTTATCTGTTCCGGCAACACTTTTTCCACGCGTCCGTCCATATACTCCACAATGGCCAGCGTTGTTGCTACCTCTCCACCTGTATGTCCTCCAATCATTGGAGACGCATCTATCAGCTGCCTTTCCTCCACCCACCTGTGGAAAAGAGCTTTTTCCTCCCAGCTGCGTGTCTCTTGGAGTTTTCTGCCTATATAGCTGTGCTCTTTTCGCTCCACCATGCACAAGCGGAACCTGTTTCTCCTTGCTATTTCATAAAACTCCTCACAACGCCTCACATTTGCCTCATGAACCGCCCCATAATTTGATCCTGCCATGTCTTCTCCTCCTCTTTATTCTCCCGGATGTCCTCTGAGGAAAATCCGGCTTTTTTCATCATCTCTGCCGCTGCTGCCGCTCCATCCAGGGCCTGCTCTGTTGTGTACTTTTTTCCAAACATCTCCCGATGAGCCGTTTTCATCAAAATGTCTATAAGTTCCGCTCTATACGATTCTATATATTTCTGCCATTCCTGCTCAATCCGCTTTCTGTCCTTGTATGCTCTCCATTGTCTCCATGGCCATGAGATGCTTTTCCAGATAATTGCCCCAATGTCCTGCATGGCCTCTTTTACTATTTCAAATCCACCACGCGCAAGGAAAAGAGCCTCCAGTCCTAAAATCGCTATAAGTACAAACATGACCACTGTTTCTTGATAACTCATTGCTCGTCCCCCCTGCACATATCCCAAAACTCACACCATAGGCAGCAATGCCGGCATTGCTTTTTTTCCGGCCTCAAAAAGCCAGTGTCTCAGTCTTTCAATCATGTCTCTCCTCCATACATCTCTCACATTGATTATCCGCTGCCCCAAAACATCCCTGGCAGACCGGCTCCAGAAAGATGATGCCAGGCTCTTTGATTTCTTCTGATTCTGCAGATTCCTCGCGCTCCTCATCCAGGTAATTCCTGCCGATCAGCTTCATAAACTCCTCCCTGGTGTGTGTACGCTCATAAGCTCTCTGGCCATCCTGCTGCAGGAGCCTCATATTTGCCTGGTTATTATGCACCGCACACGGTCCCTGGATGTGATGCTCCAGACACAGATACACTTTCAGGCCCTCCGCCTCTGATATGGAGCGGTTAGGGCCATCATAGATGTGATGCTCATGGACTACCGGATAAAGCCGGTAGTCCTCTCTCAATTTCATGCACAGATAACAGGTGCCATCCTTACAGTGCAGGATGCTGGCCTTGTGTTTCTTTCTCTTTTTCCGCCGCTGCGGTTTTGGAAACATCATTCTGGCACCTCCGGTGTGATGTCCACGCCTTTCAGACTCTCCAGGACTTTATTATTTTTATCATCTGACCGGAAAGTTGCTCTCAATTTGCATACATTGTTTTGCCAGAGAATCCCATAGGCCGGATTGAAAAATGGTTCTGTGACAGAATACTCTCCCTTGTCCTCATCAATCATGGCATTATCCACGATTGCCACAAACACATTGTTGACCGCGTAAATATTCCCAGTAGACTCATCCTGCAAAAGTCTCTGAATCGTTCCGCTGGTCCCTACCAGGAGCACATCCGTGATGGTCAATGTATCATTTTCGCGGAATGGCTCCTCTTTCACTTTCAGTGGCAGCTCCATTTCAAGCTGGTTGCCCTCTTTGGTTGCCGTGAATCGTTCTCCCGGCCTGGGCAGCTCTCCGATCAGGGCAATGATGTCTCCCAGCGTTCTTTTGGGATAAATTCCTTTTTCACGCTTATTTCCCAATAGCTCCCGGCTATATATAACCAATCATCCTCTGTCCTGGCTACTGTCAGGCCGCTTTTGTAGGCCTTTTTCATTAAAGCGTTTAGTGTAGTTGGTCTCAAAAACATTTTCTTTTTCCTCTCTAACTAAATGGCAGGCCCTCATCCATGCCCTCCGGAATGTTCATGAATCCATCCCCTGCATCTGCAGGAGTTGGCTGCGGATGAGTGATTGCTCCGTCACGTTTGCTCTCAGCAAATTCCTGATCCTCTATCACTACCTCTGTGGTATATACTTTCTGGCCATCCCGATTGGTATAGCTACCAGTCTGAATCCGACCAGTGATGGCAATTTTGGTCCCCTGGTGGAAATACTTCTCAGCAAATTCCCCTTTCTTTCCAAAAGCCACGCAAGGAATGAAATCTGCTGCCTGTTCAGTGCCTTTTCCTGTCCGCCGGTCCACTGCTAAAGTATATCTTGCGATTGCAAGAGAACTTTCTCCTGCAGAATAACGGACCTCCGGCTCCCTTGTGAGGCGGCCCATCAAAATCACTTTATTCATCTATGTACCCCTCTCCGGATGCCTTTCTGCCTTTTGACCGGCTTGTCCTTTGGTCTCTTTGTTGGCTGCTCTATAGCCTCTTTGACTTTTTCTGTTGATTTCTTCATGCTCTGCTCCTTTCTACATCCATACACCCACCAGGGAAAGAACGTCCTCCGTCCCCCTTGGCAGGAATGTCATGCCTGTGTGTTTCCTGATGTCCGTTTCAATTTCTTCCACCGTATCTTTTACCATAAGTGTGTCTGTTGGCTTGTCCAGCTCATAGATTCTGGCCACACACTTATCCGGAAAATCCTCCGGATGTTTGTACACTGCTATGAATGGTACTTTCAATCCTGAAAAATCTACCTCCTGAATGCTCTCCACTCTTTTCTCCTGCATCTCTTTCTCCTTTCTGTCAGATTCCTGGCCACTACTACCGGAGGCTCCTCCACCTGCTCAATCACTGGTTTTCTATACTGTTTTGCTATGTCAGCAAAGGTCCGGCTGACTGCCGCCGCGAAATCGCTCATAGTCTGTGCTGCACAAGCAAAAGCCTCTCTGAGGCTATTTGCCATCCGTTCTATGTCCTCCGGTTTTAGATTGTATGCTTTCAATGCCTCAATCTGCTCCGGCGTGTAATATCCAGTATGGTCCTGGCCTGCTGCCAGGTCAGTTCCACATTGCACATGGAGCATATAGCGGCCATCTGCTCCCCTTGGAGGGTTATGGCCATATAATTTCTTATACCGTTTCTTTTTCTGTCTCCTGTTCATTCTTAACCTCCTCTATCCGTTTTTCTGCCAGTTTGCAGTATTCTGGGTTCAGCTCTATGCCCACATAATTCCGGCCATTTCTGATGGCCGCTACAGCCACTGTGCCGGCTCCCATGAACGGGTCCAGCAGCACCCCCCCCCGCACCGGTTCCGGCCAGGATGCAAGGAGTTATCAATTCTTCCGGAAATGTAGCAAAATGAGCACCTTTGTAGGCTCTCACGTTCACGCGCCACACATCCCTTTTATTTCTAAATTCCCGGATGGCTCTAAAGCTGCTCTGGATGCCCTGCTGCCGCCCATGTTCCTCTGTCCATTTCCCCTGAAATCCTCCTGCCGGCACGTTTTTAGCTGTGCCCGGTTTCCAGATTGCAGGCTCCTGGATGGCGGCATGGTCAAAATAATATTTTTCACTCTTTGCCATGAGGAAAATATACTCATGAGACTTTGTGCAGCGGTCTTTTACTGATTCTGGCATAGGGTTGCCTTTCTCCCAGATGATGTCTTGTCTCAAATACCACCCATCCGCCCGGAGTGCAAAGGCCAGCATCCACGGAATACCTATGAGGTCCTTTCTTTTGCAGCCTGCTGCCCGGCTCCATTTCAATGTCCCATCCCTCCGGCCCTGGTAATCATCAGACTTTCCCTCTCTGGCCTTTCCGTCCTTATACCGGCCTTTCTGGCTACCACACCAGGAATCTGCGATATTCAGCCATAGTGTTCCCTGGTCAGACAATACTCTCCGGACTTCCCGGAACACTTCCACCAGTCTCTCTATGTATTCCTCCGGGGTTTCTTCCTGGCCGATCTGGCCAGGTACCCCATAATCTCTCAAACCATAATATGGTGGACTGGTTATGCAGCAATCCACACTTTCTGCAGGCATTGTCCGGAGCACTTCCAGGGCATCCCCCTGGATAATCTTATTCAATACACTCAATTTCTCTGCCACTCTCATCCACCTCCTGCAGGAGCCACTTTTCCAGCTCTGACGGAAACGCCAGGGAGCTTGCTTTCAGATTGTGGCGTTTATATTCTTCTGCCATATACATTGCCATCCCATAAGCTGTCAGCGTATCCATGTAGTCTTTCCGGCTGCCATAAGGTTTTTCAATGATCTCCGGCTGGTTCATAGCCTTAGAGCTGGATTCCGGTTCTTTCGTTTCCTCTCCTGCTGCCTCCTCTGTTTCCGGTTCTGAGGTTTCTCTCTCTGCAGCTCCATGATTTTCTCCGTTTTCAACTTCATCATAGGCCTCTCTTTCTAGGATTTCCGCTGATTTTTGCGCCGGCGCAATTTCTTCTCCCTGGTTCTCCGCTCCTGCCGGTTCAGCGGTCTCTCTTGCTGCAGGCTCTTGACAATCGCCTTTGCCGCTTTCCTCTCCAGCGGTGTCATTTTCCGCTTTTCCTGCTCCTGTTTTACTAACTGCTCCATAATCTCCCATGGCTCCTTTCTGTTCCTCTGGCTCATCCTCAATGCCATTTTCTCCATCTGCTCCACCGTCAGCCTCATCTGCAGATATTGGTTGTATGTTATCAGCCCCATTTCCAGAGCTTGATCCGGAATTATCTCCCCCTCCTCTGCCATCTTCGTCAGCTGGTTTGGCGTCATTTCCCGGCACATCTTCATCAGGACCGACTCTGGAATTATCTGTGCCATGTATTTCTCCATCTCCCACTGGTCCATTTTCAGCTCCCTCATCATCCTCTCCTCCAAAATATCTCTGCCAGGTCTTAGGTCCTGCTGCCGCATCTCCAAAAATATCCACGGTAATCTGATAAAACTGCCACCATGTTAGGTCCTGCGGAGTGTCCCCAAATTTCTTGACCGCTACCCGGTTTTCATACATCATCAGGAAAAACAGGCCTTTCTTGTATGACCGGTTCCCTCCGGGGTTGACAATCTCTGCAAATTGTTTGATAGTCTGCTCCTCAAACTCCTCACTGAATACCGCATTGAGAATGTCCGGATTGTCCTTGTAAAATTTCTCCACCAGCTGATGGATGTCGTCTGCCACACCTGCTGCCGTCTCTGTCTTGTTGAATCTCTTTAGGTTCCGGATGTCCTCTCTGGATGCCTCCGGCTGAATCATCTGCCGGTCACTGTCCGGCAGTTTCAGCATCTCCTCCAGTTGGCTCCGTCCCAGATTGGCAAATTCCGGTCGGAGCGTTTCAGAATATCCGTCAATGGAATATTCCCGGTTAATACTCATAAAGCGGCTTGTGGTGGATGGTTCCAGGCCATACTCTGCTTTGGCAAATTCCGCTATGCTTTTATAGCCATCCTGCTCATAGAGCCTCTGGTCCTCAATCTTCCGGAGAGCATACCCTATCCGGACAAAGCTCTGCTTTACTCCCAGGAGTTCCTGTTTCAATTTCTGTTTCATCTGTACCCAGTCATTGAGTGTCATTTGCACATATTCCATGGTTTTCCTCCTCACATCCATATAATTGTCTCTGTGTTCTCAAAATCATCCCAGTGCCTATATGCCCGACTGCACAGGCAAGCAATGGCGTATTCTTCTAACTTCTTTTCCTTGTGCAGCCAGGGAAAGCGGCTGCAATATTCTTTTATACTTTCCAGTAGGCTCATTTCTCCCTCTGCCTCAATAGCCGCCAGGGCCTTTTTCATCCACTCATCCGGCAGAAAAACGCCTGCTGCTGTTTCATATCGCTCCACAAACTTTGTAATTTCTCTCCGGGTGCCTCGCTTTGTGGTTTCATAGTTTCCGGTTCCCTCCGCTCTCCCTGTCCTCATCCGGATTCTGTAATCTTCTACCATGCTGTCTCCTTACGCTATGGCCGCCACAGGTACCTGAATACGTGCCTGCTGCCGACTCCGTTTTATACTCTGCTTGAATTTATCCAGCACCTTACTGATGACCGCTTTATCTGGCTGCCGGTCAAATTCTGAATAATACTGCAGAATCCGGTCATCTTTCATGTCGATTTCCACTGTATAATAGGCCTTTTTCAAGTTCTCTTTTTTCCGGAGGAAAAGAATCCAGCTAGTCCCTGCTGCCATTTTCTTCATGTAGTGATCGTCTCTACCTACACAATGATGGAGCGTCCTCCCCTCCGTCATTAACTCCTCACAGGTTCCTGCAGGAATAATCATGTATTGGTCATTTTCCCAGAAATACCGTGCCGCCCCTGGCAGCCTTTCCTTTATCTGTTTGTCCAGTTTTGCATATCCCTTTAGGCGTTCCTCATCTTTCCGTTTGTTCCCCAGTCCCACCAGATAGTCATGGCGTGCTTTGAGGTCTTTTGGAAATCTCACAATATCGTCTGTGGTATCGTATCCCTCGGCCTTGGCCATACGGAGGTAATCTCTCCAGGTTATGGCCAGTTTTTTAGGTGCTACCTTTTGCTTTTTCATATAATTGACCATACGGTTGACGCTTTTCAGTTCTTTCAGAATGTCCTCACACTCACTCATGCCCACATTTTTGCTTGCCAGATACTGCAGAGATTCCTGGGAGATTTTGATTTCCATGGTCTCCTCATACTGCAGCCACTCCAGGGCACGGAGGCCTCCGTTGATCTGTTTCATACGGTTGACGCGGTTTCCGTCCAGCTGCAGCGCACCTTTGAGGCTGTGCGCATAGGTGCATATTTCATGTGGATTGCCCCACCATCCATATGTGTCCACAATCTCTGCTATCAGGCGGCTCAACCCTGCTTTTGCCAGATATTCCATCCACGGCCTCTGGTGGAATGTAGTTATAAACTTATTTACGTTGAATTTCTCTCCTTTGTTGGCCAGGATGTCCATGCCGCTCCGCTCCAGGCCTCCACACTTCAAAATCTCCTGCAGATTTCCCGGATAAAGATATGATGAGAGAAAACGCTTGTTTTGCGGATTCTTGTCCCAGAAATCCTGTTCAAACTCATCTGCCTCCTGGTGGGTTCCATACCATACCTTGCCCCAGCACTCCCCTTTGGGAATGATGGCTCTGCATTGCTCGAATAGCCGGATTTCCTTTTTTCCTGCTGCCCACTTGCAGACTGCATTGAATTGACGTTCCACCCATTGCTGGTCATACTGCTGCAATATGACAACTGGAGCCTTTCTGGTCTTTTCCTGCTGCCGGCTATTTGCTGTTACAGGCTGGCCACACTTCGGACACACCGTCTTTTCTCCGTGTTTCCATCCTTTCTTTTTCCAGCTACTGCAGCCGCAAGCGGTGCAGCTATATGTAGTCCGTTTTTTCTCTTTCTTGAAAAACAGGATATGCCCTGGGAATACCTCCTGCTCCACCCAGGCCTCTGCCTCATCCGGCACGCATGGCACATCTGCCATCTGCTGATTTATCCTCTCAATTTTCCGGCGGACTGCCTGCTGCTGTTTCTGGCCGCTCAGATTCCCCTCATAACTGTCCAGGCTCCAGGTGTCCAGGAAATCCTGTGCTCTTTCTTTATCTTCATCAGATGCCCATTTCATCTCTGATCCCATATAGTAATAATCATTTTTCAAAGGAGTCATATCCTTACACAGTCTGACCATGTTCTTTAATCTGCAGGTGTACCACTTTCCATCTACCCAGGCATTATGGTTTTCTGCGTCTGCAAAATACCGACCTCTGAGCTTGCCCATATAAAACAGACTGATTTCCACAGCTTTCTCTCCGTCCACTTCCACGATCTGGCTCACTGCTATCACATCATCCACGCTGGTTTTCTGAGGAGCTGCGCAAGGTGCGCTTTTCAATAATTTTGTCCGTTTCATCTTTTCGCACCTCCCATGTAATAGTCTGTGATGATCTGCTTTGCCCTGGCCATGCCAGGGATGCCCAGTGTAACCTTGCCGGCGGACACGCCTGCTGCCTTGATGATGTCTTTGTCCACAGTCTGCTGATTCTTGAATGACCAGGACAGGAGAGCTGCAATGCAGCCTTTCAGGCTCTTGCCTTTCTTCCGGACCTGATGTGCCAGGACCTCATTTTCCATGCACTGCCCTCTCAGGTATTCCACCCAGTCCTCCATGATTTCTTTCGGTTTCAGCTCTGCAGCCTCCACATCAATCTTTCCCAGGGCTGCAGTCAGCGGATCACAGAGGACCGGAATATCTCCCTGCAGATACATCTCCACAAAATCCCTCTGTATACCGTTCTCCTTTGCCATAGCTTTTAGGCTCTCTGTGTCTCCCTCATTGAACAGATTCTCTGCCAGCTCGTTGATTTCTCCAAAAGAATTGAGTTCTCCAAACTTCTCAAACATTTTCCTGCTCCTTTCGTTTTTGTATTTCTCCCTGCAGCCATCCGGTGTATTCATGCTTTCCCGGTGCTGTCAGTATGAGATGCTTATTTGACAGACTCCATATCTTCATCCACTCTTCCTGGTTCGCCACCGGCTTGTGCTTACTGGTCAGAAATTCATTTCCGGCCCAGATGGCCAGGTTGCGCTCCAGCATATTGAGGACAAACTCATCCTCTGTGTAGATACAGACCTCACATGACTGGTTGAACCTGTCCAGGGCCTCCGCCAGTGCTATCAATACGCTCTGATGATATGTACCTGTAATTTTCCCAAATCCCTCTCTGGTCTTTGCCTCTCCGGCCACCATGCACTCCAGCACATAGCCATAATATTTCTCTGTGGCTTTCGGAGAGATGCTGTCTGTGGTTATGTAGATTTTTACTTGAAACATTTATTCCCTCCTGACTAACCGGATCATGGTGTACCTCCTGTATTTGAATCCTGTGATCGGATTTTTGCCCTCATAGATATGGGCAATGTAATATCCTTTTTTCGGTTTCGGTTCTGCTTTCCACCGGAGCAGCTTGTCCTTTTTTGGCTCCGGCAGGGGCATATTGCGTGATGTTCCATAATTCGCTGCTTTCAGCCTTGGCTTTCCTGGGGTACCGTCCTTTTTCATTTCCACGGTATTCTCATCCTTGGTTATGTAGTTTGACAGTTTCGTGAAATCCTCATCATAGAATTTGCTTTTCCTGATTTCTGTAAACCAGGTACCACCTTTGTCCCATGCCCTCTGGATGATGCTGGCTGTGTCTCCAATCTCATTGATGATTAAATGGATGTGCCAGGCTCCCTTTGTCCCCTGCTCTATGTTCCTGATCCAGAAAAGCTCATAGCCACGTTTCTTGTATTCCTTTCTCACATACCTCATAGCTTTCCGGAAATCTTTGAGAGCCGCTGCCATATCCGGTGGCCTATTCTTTACCTCATAGGTCCATGTTGCCCAGATGTCTCCTGGCTTGAAATACTCCAACATCCGGTGGCGGCATCTCCTGGCCTTATTCAAAGCATTGACTATCCTCATCTGCTCTGCGGTAGGTTTTGCTTTCTTTTCCCTCCGCTTTCCAGGGGCACCATATTTCCCATCATGAAACTCCTCTACATCAACGATGTCCCCCTTTTGAAACCTGTATGTTTTTCTCTTTATTGCCATAGTATCTGGTCCTATCTTTAATAACTTTATCAAGTGCTATCGGCGGGCAAAAACCGCCGTTTTCCTTGACTTTACAGGCCCATAGTAGTACTATGTTTACAGGAAGTTTTTCCATAGCACCTATGGACCTGCTGGTATCTGCAAATACCAGCTTTTTCTTTGCTCAAATAACAACCTCCACGGTCACTCCGTTTTCTTTTGCTATCTTCTGAGCGTATTCCATGACCTCCTCCATCTTCCCGATCCTGCAGCTCATATATGTTTTCTGTCCGGATGGAAGTGTGACCAGGTCGCTCCACCTGATGATTTTTACCGGGTTTTCCCCTCTGATTTCCATTCATTGCTCTCCTTTCGGCGGTGCCCTTATCATTTCGGCCACGCTCCTTTTTTGGCCTGTGTACCACGTTGGTCTTTTCGCATTAAAAAGACTCCGAAAACCTGTTGACCATCCACACGCTCTCTGGTTGGCGTGACCACCGTCATTTTTCCATGGTACCTATGGGGCAGCTATTGACCTGCTGCCGCATATATGCAGGTGCCATCCTGCTATAACACGCTCTGCCGGAATCGGACCGGCCTGGAGACTGCCCATGCAGAGAGCGCGGATATTCTTTTCTCATTTCCTTTTTCCAGCCGCTACCAGTGCCCACAGAATCACTGTGACTACTCCGAAAAAGGTACCTCCTAAAAACGCTGCTACATATCCCACGGCTCATCCTCCTCCCTTTCATCTTCGTAAAACCAGTTTTTTGCAGCTCCGAACAATACCAGCCAGAGACCGCTGACAGCACACACCGCCAGCTGCGCCGGCAGATCACTTGGCTGCCACTCCGGGGAATCTATACAGCAGACAGCTCCAAAATAGGCTATGATTGCCGCTGCGGTTATGATTTTCAATATTCTGTCATGCCACCGTCTGCGCCATTTTCTGACTGACCTGCTGTGCCACCATCTCCGGCATCTCCTGGATGCTTGCTGTGATCTTTGCCTCATATTTGTCTGACAAAATTGCTGCCAGGACCTCATAAAATCTCTTAACATCAAATTTCCCTTTTACCTCCATTTTCGTCCTCCCGTCTGTACGGTTGCTTTGTGACTCTCATAACCGTCTTTCCATCTCCCTCTGTGATGATTTCCGACTCATAGCCTGCTGCCGCCTGCTCATAAATCTGTGTAATAACATCCAGAGGATTCACAGCTCTGCCTAGATGTTCCCAGATGATTTCCATGTAATTGCAGGCGGTAGGCTTGCAGATCGCTTTCCAGCTGCATCCCTTACAGGCTTCACAGAGCCTGTGCTCTCCTCTGCCATTGATGTCCGTATATGTAATAAAATCCGTTTCTGTGTCCACTGTGTAATGAATTGGCATTCCACATGGAGCTATCTCTTTTAAATCCTCAAACATTTTCTTTTCTCCTATATAGCTCTTTGGGCCATTTCCGCACTGTATTCATTTTTGCTGGTGCCTGCCCTGGCAAATTCTTTGTAAATCGTGTCTCTGTGTACTCCCAGCTCCGCGGCTATTGTTGCAACGCTCTTTTTTTCTTTGCACATCCGCTCAATTATTCGCCGGTCCTCATATCCTAGCCGCCTATATTTTCTTGCCACATTTTTCACTCCTTTCTTTTTGGCATAAAAAATAGGCGTGCAGGAGTTTTTCTCTCGCACGCCTATCTTTTTCATATATAAAGTATAAAAAAAGAAATTCGGCAAAGAGTTAATAACTCTTGTCGAATTTCATTCTACAATTTACCTATTCTTACATTTTCACATTCTTGACAAATAATCCATAACACTTTACATAGCCTGCACTCCTACCCACTATCACACTATCACTTTGAATCTCCAGAAGCTTTCGCCCTAAACACACAGTCATGCGGGCATGGGTATCTCTCATGCAGGCATTCCCGCGTCCTTAGCGAAGGCAAGATCCACCGTTTACGGAAACTTAGACACGAGGGCTCTCCCGAGTGCTCTTAGTTGCAGTTAACGGTTAGCTTGACTGAGCGTTGCGGGTGTCTGCGTGAGAGATACCCATGCCCCCATGACGTCCGGTTCAGCCATATACCCACATATTTTCCTTGTTGCTCCCAATATTCTGTGCTATGCTTTTTATCAGAATGATTTAGTACGGGGCGCAAATCGTTAAAATGGTTACAAACACGCCCCTGGAAAGGCGGGGAGCATATGAAATTACCGGACAACTCTGATATGGATCTGAAGGAGCAGAAAGACCACGGCACAGCCTCTTTCCCCTGCGGCCTCTATGAAATCTTCGAGGTCACAGACTGGGAAGGAGTAAAACATCACTGGCATGACGAGGTGGAAATCCTGTATTTTATGAAAGGAGACTTCCAACTGGATGTCAATATGGAGACTTATCACATACAGGAGGAGTGTTTTTATTTCATCAACGCCGGGGTTCTGCTTCCCACCCATCCAAAGTCCGCCTGCCTGGAATCTGCCGTGCTCTTTCACCCTCGCATTTTAAGTTTTGACAATTATGATATCGCCCAGAGCCGTATCCTCCAGCCCCTGTTAAAGAAAAAACTCTATTTCCCCCTGTGTCTGAGTCCTAAGGACCCCGCCTTTTCTGCAGTCAAAAAAGAATATCTGGATATTGTAAATGTATTTTACCAGAGTGGTTCCTACCTCTCAAAGGAAGGGCAGACGGTGACGGAAGACCTGCCCTCCCAGCTCTTTATCCGGGCCGGCCTCCTGAAAATACTGGGTATTCTGGCAGGTGAGGGACTGCTGACCACACAGGAGAAAACCGATGATTACAGAGTGGAAATCATCAAAAATTCCCTGGCTTACATCCATGAACATTATCAGGAAAAATTCTATATCCACGACCTGGCCCGGCAGGCAGGCATGAACGAACAGTATTTCTGCCGCTTTTTTAAAAAGGCCATCGGCAGGACGCCTGTCACCTATATCAATGAATACCGCATCGGCCGTGCCATCACCCTGCTCCAGGACACGGAACTGCCGGTCATGGACATCTGCCTGGACTGCGGTTTCAACAATCTTGGGAATTTTCTTCGGGAGTTCCGTAAGAAGACCGGCTCCACACCTCTGCAGTACAGAAAAACTTTCCGCAGCGAAAAGTCATAATTTCGTAGTTTTTAATCAAATATTCGTAAGACAAACCGTGTCAAATGTCAGTATAATAATCCTCGTCAGGCGGCAGAAGAAAGCTGCCAAAAATCAGATCGATCATACGGAGGTATATTGAACATGCAAAGAAAATGGTGGCACGGCAAAGTGGCATATCAGATTTATCCAAAAAGTTTTTATGATTCCAACGGAGACGGCATCGGTGATCTGCCGGGCATCATCAGCAAGCTGGACTATTTAAAGGATTTGGGTGTGGACATCATCTGGATTTCCCCCATCTATGCATCTCCTTTTGCAGACCAGGGTTATGATATCTCGGATTACTATAAAATCGACCCCTCCTTCGGCACCATGGAGGATATGGACCACCTGCTGAAAGAGGCAGAAAAACGCGGTATGTACATTCTCATGGACCTGGTGGTAAACCACTGTTCCGATGAACATGAATGGTTCCAAAAGGCCTGCGCGGACCCGGACGGGGAATACGGCAACTTCTTCTACATAGAGGACAGAAAAGAAGGCGAACTGCCCTGCAACTGGAGAAGCTACTTCGGCGGCTCTGTGTGGGAACCCCTTCCCGGACGCCCGGACAAGCAGTACATGCACGTGTTCCACAAAAAACAGCCGGACCTGAACTGGGAAAACGAAGCCGTCAGGGAAGAGGTTTACAAAAACATCAACTGGTGGCTGGACAAGGGCCTTGGCGGGTTCCGCATTGACGCGATCATCAATATCAAGAAAAAGCTTCCTTACAAAGATTACCCGGTTGACCGCGAAGACGGATTGAGCCTCATTGACAATATGCTGGAGGATGCCACAGGGGTTGGTGAATTTCTGGGCGAAATGCGTGACCGCACCTTCAAGCCCCACGACGCGTTTACGGTAGGTGAAGTGTTCAATGAAAAAGAAGAGGAGATTCCTGATTTCATCGGAGACAACGGCTACTTCTCCTCCATGTTTGACTTTGCCGAAACCTCTTTCGGCAAGAGTGAAAAGGGATGGTATGACTGTAAACGCATCACACCGGATGACTACAAGAAATGCTGCTTCCACTCCCAAAAGCGCGTAGGTGACATCGGATTTTTATCCAACATCATTGAAAACCATGACGAGCCCCGGGGTGTCAGCTACTATATTCCGGAAGGTGACTGCTGCGATACCAGCAAAAAAATGCTGGCTGCCCTGTATTTCATGCTGAAAGGCCTTCCTTTCATCTATCAGGGACAGGAGATCGGCATGGAAAACCTGGGTGTGATCCCACTGGAGGAGGTTGACGATATCAGCGCTCTTGACCAGTACCACGTAGCACGGGAGGCCGGATATTCTGAGGAAGAGGCGCTGAAGATCATGGCAACCTACAACCGTGACAACGCCAGATCTCCCATGCAGTGGAACAGCCGGGAGAACGCCGGCTTCACTACAGGTAAACCATGGCTTATCCTCAATCCCAACTACACAGAGATCAATGTGGAATCCCAGATCCATGATGAAAATTCCGTGTACGCTTTCTATAAGGCACTGATCGCCCTGAGAAAAGATCCGGAATATCAGGAAACCGTAGTGTACGGGGAGCTGGTTCCCTATCTCGAGGAGCGCCACAACCTTATGTCCTATTTCCGCAGAGGTGACAAGGACCTGCTTGTGATCGGCAATTACCAGAAGGAGGAGCAGACCATAGAACTGCCTGCTGCCTGCAAAAAGGTCCTGATCAACAACTATCCTGATATGAACCTTACAGATCATTCCATAACCTTACACGGCTACCAGGTATTGGTGCTGGAACTGGAGAAATAAATGTAACGGTTGGGTACCCTCACAGTTACGGGCAGACCTGCTGATTCGTTACAAATAGGTTTCCATTTCCGCTGCATCTATGATAAAATAACCCCATAAGCCCAAGCGGTACATCCGCCGGCTCTGAATACGATCAGGGGGTTTTACCTATGAGAGAAAGCGGAATTTTACTTCCCATATCCAGCCTTCCGTCAGGCTACGGAATCGGCTGTTTTTCAAAAGAAGCCTATACATTTGCGGACCAGCTCGCATCTGCCGGGCAGAAATACTGGCAGATTCTGCCTCTGGGTCCCACAAGCTACGGAGATTCACCTTACCAGTCATTCTCCACCTATGCAGGCAATCCTTACTTTATTGACCTGGAGGTTCTGATCAGCGAGGGTGTACTCTCGCAGGAAGAATGCGACGATGCTGACTTCGGCAGCGATCCCAGGTCTGTGGACTACGGAAAGATATACAAAGCGCGTTTTAAACTGCTCCGCACAGCATACGAGCGGAGCAATGTATCACAGAATCAGGATTTTCTGACTTTTTGTTCCGATAATTCCTGGTGGCTTGAGGACTATGCGCTCTTCATGGCAGTGAAGAATTTCTTCGGGGATGAATGCTGGGACCAATGGCCGGAGGATATCAGAAAACGCTATGGATATGCCCTGGACTACTACAGGGAAAAACTGTATTTTGATATCGAATTTTACAAATATATGCAGTTTCAGTTCACCTGCCAGTGGCAGAAGCTGAAATCCTATGCAAACCAAAAGGGCATCCGGATCATCGGGGATATCCCCATCTATGTTGCCTACGATAGTGCTGATACCTGGGCACATCCGGAGCTGTTCCAGCTTGACGAAGATAATGTGCCCGTGGCTGTAGCCGGCTGTCCGCCCGATGGATTCGCCGCAGACGGCCAGCTCTGGGGCAATCCTCTTTACCGCTGGGATTACCATAGAAACACCGGATTTGCCTGGTGGATGGAACGTCTCTCCTACACCTTCCGGCTCTATGACGTGGTGAGAATCGACCATTTCCGGGGATTTGACGAATATTTTTCCATTCCCTACGGAGACACCACCGCCTGGAACGGGCACTGGGAAAAAGGCCCCGGCATGGAGATTTTCAACAAAATGAAGGAAGTCCTTGGCTGGAGAGATGTCATTGCCGAAGATCTGGGATATGTGACCGATTCTGTGCGCCATATGGTCTGGGAAAGCGGATTTCCCGGCATGAAAGTGTTTGAATTTGCCTTTGACACCAGGGATACGGGATGTGCCAGTGACTACCTGCCCCACAATTATCCTGAGAATTCCGTGGTCTATACAGGCACCCATGACAATGCCACATTAAATGGTTGGTACCAGGATATTTCAGCGAAGGAAAAGGAAATGCTGCGTGATTACCTGCACGACTACACTACTGCAGACAGAAGTCTGTACTGGGAGGTCATCTGCCGGGTCATGGGAAGCTGCGCACGCCTGTGCATCATCCCCATGCAGGATTACCTGGGCCTTGGCAATGACTGCCGCATGAACACCCCGTCCACTCTGGGTGAAAACTGGAAGTGGCGGCTCCTGCCCGGTGAATTTTCGCAGGATTTACAGAACCGGATACGGAAAATCACAAGAATTTATGAAAGGTAACAGATTATGACGCAAAAAGAACGCATGCTGAAAGAAATGCTCTACTACCCGGCAGATACCGTGCTTACCGAAGAGCGTGCAAAAGCAAAAGAGCTTTGCTATGACTTTAACCAGTGCCGCCCTTCCCAGGGAGAAAAAAGAGTTGCCATCTTAAAGGAACTGCTGGGAAAGACCGGAGAGAATGTCTGGATGGAACAGCCCATCTATTTTGATTACGGCAGCAACACAGAAGTGGGTGAAAACTTCTTCGCCAATGCCAACTGTGTGATTTTAGATGTCGCTAAAGTGACCATCGGAAAAAATGTTATGTTTGCCCCCAATGTCTCCATCTACACTGCCGGCCATCCCCTGCACCCGGAAACCAGAAATTCCGGCTGGGAATATGGTATCGGAATATCCATCGGTGACAATGTATGGGTAGGCGGCAATGTGGTGATCAATCCGGGCGTGCATATTGGAAACAATGTGGTGATCGGCTCCGGCAGTGTTGTCACAAAGGATATCCCGGACAACAGCGTGGCCGTGGGAAATCCGGCCAGGGTCATCAAAGAGATCACGGATGAGGATAAGAAATATTATTTCAAAGACCGCCTCTTTGAGACCGGCGGAGAGATTACAGAATAAGCATAAAAAGCCCGTATCATAAGGCTGCATTACGGCAGTCTTTTGGTACGGGTTTTATCGTTCCGGAAGATCCGATGTCTCTTTGGATCAATCCAGGGGTATCTTCAGGATAAAAGAGAGCATTTCGTCTTCTAAGGTACAGGTTATCTCGCAGTTTAGCTTCTGAACCATTTTCTTCACCATCGTAAGGCCCAGTCCTGTCCCGGAAAGATGTTTATTGCGTGACTGCTCTCCCACATAGTATGGATCCCATATTTTCTCCAGATTCAGGTGTTCCTTCCGGCACTCATTTTTTATGATGAAAACCACCTGTTCGGCGTTTTTCTGCAGGGTGATCCATATCTTATGACCGGAAGCGTATTTTACGGCGTTTGTAATCAGGTTGGAAAAAACAGATTCCATCCACTCTCCGTTTGTTGTCACCACAGTCTGCGCTTGGATATCCGGGACAAATTCCAGATTCTGCTCTTTCGAAAGCGGCGTGCAGGATTCCAGGATATCCTGCAGCATGTCACTGAGATCATATGGTTCAAGGGATGGCTCTTTTTTCTCAATGCGGGTCAAAAACAGCAGCCTGTTTATCATCCGGTCCATCTGACTGCTCTGCTGCATGATCGTGTCCAGAAAGGTGCCGTCATCCAGACCGTCTTTTATCCCGTCTGCATAGAGCCTGATCAGGGAAACCGGCGTTTTCAGATCGTGGGCGACATTGTCCAGAAGCTGTTCCATCTGTTCCTTTTTATTCTGCAGGGATTTCTGGTAGGCCGTGATCTGGTTTCCCATGGCATTGAGATTGGCGGCTGCCCTCTCCAGTTCATCATTCGTATGGATCTCCAGCGGATGAAATTCGTTTCTTCCCATGGAGGCAGCAAAGGCATCGAATTGTTTCAGCGGCGCGGTCACCCTTCTCACCAGAATAAAAATAAACAGAAGAGACAGTAAAATGGTAAGGAAACTGATGGATACCGTACATGCGTTCATGATCCGGACCGCATCTTTTATATCAGGAAGGATCATGGCAACTGAAAACAGTCTGGAGTCCCCGGCAGCGTATTCCACAAGCAGACTGTAATTTAATTTTTCCTGGCTGTAGAGGCGGATTCTGTTCTTCCCGCGCATCACCTCTTTGTAATCTTCTTCCCACAGCCAGAACTTCTGAAACCCAACACCTTTTACCTGAAAAGCATCTCTTATTTCATAATTGATCATGTCATTGTCCGAGCTGCGGCTGTCTGCGGATACGGCTATCACTTTATTTTCCGCCTCAATTTCCCGGATCGCCTCTTCATAGGGTACGCCGTCATCCACTGCTTCCATGAGCCTGCCGCAAATCTCAGAGAGACTCTTTTTTTTCTGGTGCAGATAATATTTATCCACAAAACCGGCGTTTAACAGGGCTGATGCACAGGTGGAAACAGACAGTATGACAAGAATGCCTGCCATGAATTTTTGTGATAGCTTATTCATAAGCTTCCTCCATCCTATAGCCTGAACCAAAACTGGTTTTGATGCAGGAATCACCGATCTTTTTTCTCAGACGCCGGATATGCGTATCCACGGTCCGCACATCCCCTGCGTAATCCATCCCCCAGACGCTGTCCAAAATCTGTTCCCTGGACAGGATCATGTTCTTATTCACGAGAAAATAATGAAGCAGATCGTATTCCTTTTTCGTCAGATCCACCTTCTTTTGGTCCATCCGCACCTCATGAGTCTGGGGATTCAGGGAAACCGCTCCGCAGCGCAGGATGGATTCCATATTGCACAGTTTTTTTATGCGCACCAGCAGGATTTCCATATCAAAAGGTTTCCTGATATAATCGTCTGCCCCTGTGACAAGGCCCTGCAATTCACTGGCCGCTGCTGACTTTGCGGTGAGCATGATGATCTTCACCGGAATTTTCATACGGCGGATCTCCCTGCACACAGAAAGTCCGTCTCTTCCGGGCATCATCCAGTCTAAGATCATCAGGTCCGCCCCATCCGTTTCAAAATAATCAAGCGCGTCCTCCCCGTTAAAAACAGTCTGCACGGTGTACCCCTCTCTCTCCAGATACAGCTTTAAAATACGGCTCATATTTTCATCATCTTCTGCGATCAAAACCTTCATGTGTTCTCTCTCCCCAATATTCAGATATAAATTTCAAACACTGTGATCTCCGGAACCACACCAAAGCGGGCGGAAATATGGGTAGTCCCAAGTCCGGTATTTACATACAGCTTCTGTTTCCCCTCCTCTCCCACCCGGTACATCCCTCCGCTGTATTTGGAGGAGAGGGAGGTCGCTGCCACGGCCCTTTCGTTTACAAAGGGAAGAAACGGAATCCTGACCTGCCCTCCATGGCTGTGCCCGCTTAAGATCAGTGGATGACCGCTGTCCGGAAACGTCAGGACGCTGTCCGGCTCATGGGTCAGGAGGATCTTAAAATCCGCCGCGTCCGTTCCGGTCATATCCGGCATGGACGGCTGCCCCAGAAGAGAATCATCCAGACCTGTAAACTGTATTTTTTTCCCGTTCTTCGTTGTAATGAACATACTCTCATTTTTAAGTAATGTAAACCCCGAAAGTTCCATGATCTCCTGATATTTTCGCACCGCGCCGCCACCGTAGTCCCTGTTTCCCCATATGGCAATCTTTCCATATTCCGCATGCAGCTTTTTCAATTCGGAGATAATGCGGCTGTCATCGCTGTATTTTGCATAATTATCATATAAATCTCCTGTAAAGACAACAAAATCCGGTGACAGGCGATTGCATCTCTCCACTATTTTCTCCAGATTTTTGTATGTGAAGTCCTCCTTTATATGAATATCTGAGATCTGAACGATCTTTACAGGTTCTGCACTGCTTTCTTCTGCCCCCATGGCAAAGGTATTGACGCTGATCCGGAACGGTTCGATCCGAAATGCATAGAAGATACAGCCTGCGGTCAGAAGAAATAACAGACAAACGGCGAAAATCAGTTTCTTTAATATTTTCATAATTCTTTTATACTCCCTTTCTCAGTATGGAATCAAATCGTTTACTTCATCCATCCTGTTAAAGGATAAAAAAGAGTTGTGACAGCCATGTTACAAAAAACGGCATGGAGGCCATAATTACTTATGAATCTCCATGCCATGGTCTTTAAGCTTCTTGTTATGCTTTGACGGCCCAGCGCATTTTTGTAGACCTTGCACGTGGATTTCTTCTGCATTCCTCTGCGGACGGCCGGATCACTTCTGTGGATACTTCCCTGTATACACCTGCTTTGCAAAGCTGCTTGAAGGATTTTTTCACAAGCCTGTCCTCCCCTGAATGAAAGGTCAGAATAGCCGCGCGGCCGCCCTCTGCCAGAACATCGGGCAGCTTCTCCAGAAAGGCTTCCAGCACCTCAAACTCGCTGTTCACATCAATCCTGAGTGCCTGGAAGGTTCTCTGGCAGGATTTTTTCACAGCCTCCTCCCGCTCCTTTTCCGGTACACGGCAGAGTGCTTTCTCGATGATTCTGCGAAGCTGTGTGGTGGTGGACACCTCATTTCCTTTTTTTAATTCCTGCATAACAGCCCTGGCGATCTCCTCTGCAAAAGGCTCGTCTGAATTTTCTACCAGCATTCCCTCCAGTTCTTCCTGGGTCACTTCCTTAAGGCGCTGCGCAGCGGAGACACCCTTTTGGGGATTCAGCCTCAGATCCAGAGGTCCGTCCGTTTTGTAGGAAAATCCTCTGTCAGGATTGTCTATCTGCATGGAGGATACGCCCAGGTCCGCCAGAACAAAATCAAACTTTCCGGCCTGTTCTGCCACCTGGTCAATATCAGCGAAATTTTTCTGTATGATGGTAAGTATCTCAGGGCCGTATCCTTTTTTCTGCAGCCGCTCTCTCGTCTTTTCCATCTCAATGGGGTCCACATCCAGGGCATAAATATGGCCTTCTGCCTGCAGGCATTTCAGCATTTCCGACGTGTGTCCGCCGTACCCGAGGGTTGCATCCAGACCTGTCTGCCCCGGCTGTATCTGCAGAAAATCCAGGATTTCCTTTACCATAATGGAAATGTGCATTCCGGCAGGTGTACTGCCTTTTTCAATGACCTTTTGGATGGTATCCGCGTATTTCTCCGGCTGCAGTTCTTTATATTTTTCTTTATAATTTCTTGGATGGGTGCCTTTATAGCGGACACGGCGCTTGTGCTGCTGTTCTTTCTTTTCCATTGCTGCTGCTCCTTTTATATACAAAATGGGGAACTGTTCCGTTCTCCCGGCTGCTGAACCTGTCTTTTCCTTATTTTGTCCAGCTATGGCTCCGGGTCTTTACGCTCTCCCCTGACTTGACTGCGCTTTTTATCATACAGTCAAGATACTGGTCCTGACAGGCTTCCTCCAGGGAATAGAAGCTCTCACCACCGCATACATACTGATGCATTTTCCAGACAGTATCTGCTACGGCAATTTCCTCGTCACTGAGTCTCGGCCTTCCGAATGGATTAAGGTACAGCCATTCTCCGGCTGCCTGGATTCCCTCTATGACCGGGGCGCCAAGGCCCTCGTCTATACCGGAACCGCTTCTTGTCATATTGTATTCCACCGGTGTTTTGTAATCTTTCAGACAGCGGATGGTATTGTTTTCTATTTCCCCTCTGTCACCTCGGATCAGCACTCTGCTGCCCCGGATTTTCGAAAAATACTGTTCTTCCGTAAAATCAAATACACCCCATTTGCCGCCAAAATCAAGCACTGCAAACTGCCGTCTGTCCTGTATGATCTGCTCTTTCTCGGGATATCCGGCGCGTCCCGGGCCTTCCACAATGGGATTGGCAAATTCCCATGCCCGAATCTCACAGTTTTCAAATCCCACATCCAGATATTTTCTGAGCAGGCTGACACCGTGATATCCATGGCCCACGGAAATCTGTGCCTGTGTCACACGGCCGATCCTTCCCGACTCAATGACAGCCATCCTCGCCATATGGGCGGGCCGCAGCCAATACTGCTCTGCGAACTGCACTCTGGATGGGTCCTTGATCCCGTGATAATACTCCTCAATGGCATCTGCGCAGTTCAGCGCAAATGTCTCGCTGAGCACATAAAAGCCCAGATCAGAAGCCTTATTAAGCATCGCCGGCATCACATCCGGGGAGAGGCACATGACCACAAATTCCACCTCTTCCCTGCACTTGGCAAGCGCATCCAGGTCAGGCAGAACCTTAACGCCCCATTGACGCTCCAGCCGTTTTGCTTTTTCCGGATTCCGCTCCACCACAATGCTCACATGAAAAAATTCCGGAAGCTCTTTTGCCGCCCTCAGGAAAAATTCAGCCCTCCATCCGGCGCCCACAATACCAAATACTGCTCTTTTCATACCCATCTCCTCCTACAGAATCTCACAGAACTCGATTCTTTCTCTGTTCGGCCCTTCAATGATAAAAAATTTGATTCCTTTTTCCCAAAAAGGAAGACTGTTGATTCCCGGGGTCAGCATGGTATATCCCTCCTGTTTCATTTTCTCATACAGCTCTTCCACATGTTTTGTGTCAAGCGCAAAATGATCCACACTGCCGTCACGCTCCGACGCAGCACCATTTTCATATATTTCCAGTGTTAAATTTTCATATCTCAGGAAGGCCACAGTCTCTGCCCCGTTTTTTACCTGATAAATATTTTCAAATCCCAGTTTTTCATAAAACTCAAGACTTTTCTTTATATCATTTGTGGGAATTCCAATATGCTGCAGTCCTGTAACGTAATTTTTCATCATATGCATTCTCCTTTTCTTATGTGATGCCTGTACTGTTTTCTTATACTATTTTCTGGCACAACCGATCATGCCCGGCATTCTGCTGTGGGGCAATCGTGTAGTTTTATACTATCATAATTCGGGGAAACTGGCTATCAGAATTCCTCTGCCCGTCATATAAAAATATACGTAACTGTCCGGTCGGGTCCTGCGCATTTTGTGCACTGACCGTACATAAGAATAACGGAAGCAGATATCTGCCCCGTGGCAAAGCGTTTTTTCATAGGCAAATGCCGCGAATGCTTCTGACGGCCGGATGGTTACAAATATAATTGATGATAGGGTTTGTCATATGCCGGATATGGCATAGAATTGTAAGACAGGGATGCTGCAGGCAAATGGCCGCAGCATCCTTATATGATAATTTTGAAACGCCGTTTAGATTTTATCCATTTCTTTTATAAACTCTGCAACTGACTCCGCGCGTGCCGCCAGCTTCAGATATTTTGAAAGGATATCCGTATCCTGTTCCTCCAGGATTTTGCTTCTGAGTTCATCCGGTATCATACCTGAATCCTGCAGCAAAAGCAGGATAGATTCCGCTTTGCCCAGCGCTTTGCCTTCTGCTCTGCCCTCCACTCTGCCTTCTGCACGTTCATCCTTCAATAACTCTTCCAGCAGCATAAACTTCTCCTCCATTTCCCGGCTGCTTCTGATATCCTCCATGGACTTCTGGATCTTTCTGATAAAGCTGTCCTGGTAGTCCCGGGTACTGTCTGCCTCGCCGGCTCTGACAAATTCAAGAAATTTAACAAGTTTTTCAGGCACCTCTGCCGTATTGTTTCCGCATGTGCTCAAAAAAATAGTAGTGCTTCCGTCTGCAATGGATAAGCCTGTCTCCGTGCAGATGTTTTGGAAAGTATAGCGGTACTTTTTCTGCCCGAATGGATCAAAATCGCAGATAAAAATCACATAGGCCGCAGGAAGTTCCCTGTAGTCTTCTCCGGTCAGCAGCAGTTCCATATCCATTTGGCTGTGATAATATCGGGCTCTTTTTCCCAGATGGGATTTTTTTGCCACCTGCATTTCCACATTATAGTGGGTCCTGTTTTCATCCCGGGCGATAATGTCAAGCCGTATGCCCCGGTATTCCGGATGGTAGATCATGCTTTTCTCTTTGCTGATCTCCACCTTCTCGATTGGAAAGCCTACAGCTAATTCCAGAAAATCACGGCAGATTTCCTCATGCACCATAACTGCATCGAACATAAAATTATCCTTAAATAAAAGTTGTGCCGGTTTTCTGTTTTGATTTATATATAACCTCCGCACAGGCAGAGGAATTCTGTTTTGATTATAGCACAGTCTGTTTTATTATACCATATAAAAATCAGCATTTGCAAACTTACGAATCATTTTCCGGTTATTAGTAAAAGAACATTTTTCCCTATTGCATTAATCTTAAAAAAACATTCTTTCCGCAAATATTTATTATTCTCATTACCTTGACAAGTATGACAAGAATGAGTAGAATGTAATTAGAATATCGCAGTTTAGAAGACAGCCGGATGTTAGAATGTAATGCAATCCACGTACATGCGTTACAAAGAAAACAGAAATCCGAACAACAGCGTAAAACGTAAAATAAGAAAAGGAGGGTATTTTTATGATATTTCAGGAAAATGAAACAACAGAACTGAAACGAATTGTTGTGGACGATATAAAAAAAGAAATCATTGCCTTTGCAAACAGCAACGGCGGTATTTTATATATAGGAGTGGATGACAGCGGTAATATCACTGGAATTCACAATCCCGATGAGACAATACAGCAGATTGCAAATATGGTGCGTGACAGCATTAAACCTGATATTACCATGTTTCTTCATTATGAAACACTAAATTATGATGGCAAAAATATAACAGCGATCCATATACAACGTGGTACAGAACGTCCTTATTACCTGTCCAAAAAAGGACTGCGCCCGGAGGGCGTCTATGTAAGGCAGGGCACCTCCTCTGTACCGGCAACAGACACTGCGATTCGTCGTATGATAAAAGACACCGATGGAGACAGTTTTGAATCCATACGTTCTCTGGAACAGGAGCTGACTTTCTATGCCGCGGCTTCAGAATTTTCTCAAAGAGAGATTGCTTTTGAAACCACACAGAAAAAAACACTTGGTATCCTGAATCACGATAATCTCTATACTAATCTTGGCCAGCTTCTCTCAGACCAGTGCACCCATACGATCAAGGCTGCTGTTTTTGAAACAGATGACCAGAGCGTTTTTAAAGACCGCCGAGAGTTTTCCGGCTCCCTGCTCAAGCAGCTCACTGATGTGTATGATTATATTGACCTGAGAAATCAAACCCATGCGGAATTTGACAAACTGAGACGTATTGACAACCGCGATTATCCGGAATCTGCTGTACGTGAAGCACTACTCAACGCCTTAGTCCACCGCGAATACTCTTACAGTGCGGCCACTCTAATCAGCATATATCCCGACCGGCTGGAATTTGTCTCCATCGGCGGCCTGCCGGACGGAATTTCTCTGGATGATATTATGCTTGGCCTCTCTGTATGCCGCAACCCGAAACTGGCCAACATATTCTACCGTCTCCAACTTATTGAAGCCTACGGTACCGGTATACAAAAAATCATGAGTGCCTACTGGGGAACAGGGAAGACACCACAGATCAAGACAAGCAGTAATGCATTTAAAATCATACTCCCCAATCTCAATGCAGATTCGAGGATAAGTACAGAACAGACTCCGGAATCCAAAATGATGGAACAGGTCTTAAGCCTGGCAAAAACGCAGGGTGCTGTCACCCGTCGGGATGTGGAGGACCTGCTGACTGTCAGCCAGGCCACCTCCAACCGTCTTATCAAACGAATGCTGCAGTACAAACTTTTATCCCAACAGGGCAGAGGCAAAAATACCCGGTATACCATTGCCCAATAAATCACGAGTAACCATTCAGACCACCGAACCGTTACTGTCTCACCTCAAAACTCTTGCCGCCTTCAGCCTTGCCCTGGTATCCTCCAGCATTTTCAGTTCCTCCGCTGTCATATCTTTCTGTGAAAAGATTTCAGCCATACGGAAATGTTCCAGCGCCTTGTCCTCCTCTTTTCTGGACAGGGCGATGACGGACATGCAGCATTCCCCCACCGAACGAAGCCAATAGGTACCGAACTCATCGTAGATTCTGGCGCTCTTCTGAAAATACCGCTCTGCCTCCCCATAGTTCCCCTGCAGATATAAAATATATCCGTAATCCTCATAAAACAGATCCAGGCTCTTTGTCACGCGTTTTTCCTGGCAGAGACAGATGGCTTTCTCCATGATCTTACCGGCCTTCTCATACTCCCCGCGCCGCCTGTAGATCAGCGCCAGATAGTCATAGGCGCCTGCCACATTAAAATAATTGGCCCGTTTCATCTTCGGGCTTTCAAATAACTGGATGGAGGAGAGCAGCAGATTTTCTGCCTTGTCATACTCTTCTTTCAGGATATTGCAGTATCCCTCCAGCCTCAGCAGTACCCCTCTCTCCCTGGCATAAGCCTTCAGGTTCTCTGTGGATTTTGCCTCCTTCAGATACTTTTCCATCCACTTGACACTGCCCTCCTTCAGGCCAAAGCAGATCAATTCCACGTATCCCTTGAGAAGCATATCCGTCCGTTCCAGCTCCCTGGCGCGCCTTATCATCTCCTGGATATACACGATCCCCTGCTTACGCTTGCCGTCACGTGTGAGCGAACGCCCTGCCAGGAAATCAAGGACCATATGCAGCTCCTCATAATCCCTGAAATCCACCTCATCCTCCATGGCTTCCAGGCGCTGGGTATACTCGTCCATATCCTGATAAATGCGTTCCCTGTCCAGCCTTAAACTCTTTCTCGTATCTTCATCATTGACCACCGTAGGGAAAAATTCATCGTAATAGTCCAGCACATACTGCAGATTCATAATATCATAATACAGCTTCTCATACTCGCAGTCTGTAAAACTGTAATGATACCGCAGTTCGGACAGATAAAAATATACCCCTCTGTTCTTCTGGTATATCTTTTCATAATACCGGATCGCCAGCTTGTGAAGTTCCAGCCGCTTAAACTGGGAGGTGCGTTCATATATCATGTCCCGCACCATTTTTTCCCGTATTTTCAGCATCCTGTGCTTTCCCGCGCCGGTCTCGGAAAGGAGCCTTCTTCGCATGAGAAAATCCAGGATCTTCATCACCTTCACGGAGTTTTCTTCCAGCATACTGCTAAGCTGCTGTACATCGGTACCGTGCTCCATCACAGACAAATACTCCAGATACTCGTATTCCTCCTGCCTGAATCCGGAAAACAGCCTCTCCAGTGTCCTCTCCGTCTCCGGCAGAAACTGAAAATTCTCTTCTGCCCCTACACGGATATTTTCCGCCACATCCTTCAGAAACCTCAGGTTTCCGCCTGTATATTCATAGATGCTGTGGGAGGAGAGTTTTTCCGGAAACTTTTCTCCCAGGGCATCCACCAGATATGCTCTGCTTTCCTCCTCCGTCAGATGGCGGAGTCTCACCACCCTCACCCGTGACACAGATTCCAGGCGTGCCAGAAGCTGCGGCTGTGCCTGAAAATTCGGGCAGTATTCCATTAATATAAAGAAGTCTCTTCTGTAACGCTCAAAAAAACAGGAGATAAGCAGATTGAGACTCTGTTCATCCACGGATTCCATGTTCCTCAGCAGCAGAATATAATTGCCGTCCTTTCTCCTGACCGCCTTCATCATGATCTCCATCCGGTTCCTGTAACAGATATCACTGTTTCCCCCGAAGAATTCCATATTCTCCTGGGGAAGAGCAATACGGCATCTGTCACAGATCTGCTCCATCACTTTCTCCAAAGCCAGATATCTGACCTGCTGGTCTGAAACCTGGAACTCCACGGAGATCACCCTTGCGTTCTCCATACTCTCAATAAACGTTTTTAAGACCATGGATTTCCCCATGCCAACACTTCCGCAGAGAATGCAGATATCCGCCTCCTCCCTGCGGCTGTATCTGAGATACTCCTTGGAGAGCTCTGCCACAGCCTGCAGATGGCCGCCGTAGAGAGAGCCGTCCCCTTCCTCCCTGCGCCGTTTGCGCATGAGCAGGATTTTTTCATACTGGTCCTTTGTACGTGGCTCCGGCTCCACTCCCACATCCTTCTTCAGATTCTCCGCAAACCCGGTATAGACCAGTACCGCCTTGTTATAATCCCTGCGCGCCGCATAAATCTGCATCAGCGCACAGCAGGCCCTCTCCTGATAAGGGTCCAGGAGCAGTATTTTCCTTGCATATCCCTCCGCCGCAGTGTAATCCTCTCTCTCCATGCATTTTTTCATGGCAGGAAGAAAACGGTCCACAAACAGCTTCTCATACACATTCTGAATACTGCTCACCCACTTTTCAAACCCGACACAATTTTTCAGATGAAACTTATCTAAAAAGCAGCAGTTCTCCATCTGCAGCAGATATTTTTCACCATTGTCCATGAGAAATACATCGGTATCCCTGACAATCTCTATCTCCGGGTCCAGCTTGATATACTCTTTCCCCATGGTCACAAGAACACCATCCCCCAACAGTGTCCGCAGCTTATACAGGCTGTTCCGCAGATTTCGCCTGGCTCCCTCCTCACTTTGCTCCTCCCAGAACAGGGCTGCCAGCTCATCCCTGGAACAGCTCTCATTAAAAAGAAGATATAATAGCAATGCCTGAATCTTTTTCTGCGGGATCACCACCCGGACCCCGTCCCTGATGATCTCCGGTTTTCCCAGAAAATGAACCGTAATTTTCATTTTTCCTGTTTTCCCCTTTGCTGATATATAGTTTATGTCACTGGAACATATCTGAAATATCTGCCTTACATTATATCTGAATTTTCGCATTCCGTAAAGAATTCATTGAATCGTCATCCTGAACATCTCCTCCTTTTTCACTTTTTCCTGTTAAAACTTTAATTTGCATGACATGTCAAGTCAGAAAGTGACGATAAACTGACATCTGTTGTCTATAATAAAAGAAAAGCGTGTGAAGTTTATAGAAAAACCACATATAAAAAAGAGGAGGATTTTTTATGCAAACAGTAGTAATAACAGGGGAAACACTGACGCTGGACGAATTGGTGGCAGTCTGCCGTTTTGACGCTTTCGTGGAACTGGACAAGGAGGCAGTGGAACGCATCCGTGCATCCAGAAAAATCATTGATGATTTTGTAGAACGCGAAGAAGTCGTTTATGGTGTTACCACAGGATTCGGCAAATTCAGCGATGTTGTCATTTCCAAAGAGGACTGTGTACAGCTTCAGAAAAACGTGATCATGACCCATGCAGTGGGAGCCGGAGAGGCATTCCCGGCAGAAGTAGTCCGCGGCATCATTCTGCTCCGTCTGAACAATCTGGCAAAAGGCTTCTCCGGTGCACGTCTCGAGACAGTGGAAACCCTGGTTGCCATGCTGAACAAACATCTGCACCCCGTCATTCCGCAGAAAGGCTCTCTGGGTGCCAGCGGCGATCTGGCTCCGCTCTCCCACATGGTGCTTCCCATGATGGGCATGGGGCTTGCTGAATATGAGGGACACATTTATCCGGGCAGAGAGGCCATGGAAAAAGCAGGAATCCCGGTCATCAACCTTCATGAAAAAGAAGGCATTGCGCTGATCAACGGAACACAGGTCATGACCGCTGTGGGAGCCCTCACAGTATATGATGCCATCCGCCTGATCAAATACGGAGATATCGCGGCAGCCCTCTCCTTTGAAGCACTGAACGGTATCACAACAGCACTGAAACCACAGGTCCATCTCACCCGCCCGCACAAAGGCCAGATCGACACCGCCCGCATTTTAAATGAACTGCTGGAAGGCAGTCAGATGACGACAGAGCAGGGCGAGCTTCGCGTACAGGACCCATACACCCTGCGCTGTCTGCCCCAGATTCACGGTGCATCTAAAAATGCCCTGAATTACATTATTGACCAGATAGAAGTGGAAATGAACTCGGTAACAGACAACCCGATCATCTTCCCGGAGACCCAGGAGGTCATTTCCGGCGGAAACTTCCACGGACAGCCCATGGCTCTCACCTTTGATTTCCTCGGTATCGCTGTCGCTGAACTTGCAGATGTGGCAGAACGCCGTATTGAGCGTCTTGTAAATCCGGCCCTCAACTACGGACTTCCCGCATTCCTGGTAGAGGGCGGCGGACTGAATTCCGGTTATATGATCGTGCAGTATTGTGCTGCTGCCCTGGTATCTGAGAATAAAATACTGGCTCATCCGGCCTGCGTGGACAGCATTCCTTCTTCCGCCAACCAGGAAGACCATGTATCCATGGGCACCATCTCCGCAAGAACAGCCCGGGATATTGCCGAAAATGTACGTCGTGTACTGGCTATGGAAATTCTCTGTGCCTGCCAGGCAATTGATTTAAGAAGCCAGTCAGATGCCGGTAAAAAGGGTGCGCTTGGAAAAGGAACAAAAGCAGCCTATGACATGGTCCGCAGCAGAATCCCATTCTATGACAAAGACCGTGAGCTCTACCCTGAAATCAATACCTGTGAAGAACTGCTTGCTGATGACAGCCTGCTCCAGGCAGTGGAAAACGCCTGCGGCCCCATCGTCTTTTAAAGAATATAGGAGTTAAATATGGAAAATAAAAAAGAATACAGCTCAAGCATTAAAGTACGTTTCTTTATCTGCAGTATTATCGGTGTTTTTCTTTTCTTTGTTACCATTCCTTACAATGGCAACAAAAAAGTGCCCATGGTACATATCATGGACATCATTCAGACTGCACTTGGTCCAAAAGTCCAGTATATTTTTGTTATGATTTCCTGCCTTGTTGTACTGGCAGCCAGCATCTATGTAAAATACGGAAAAAATGTACCCGGCATCCTGAAAAGCACTTATCAGAAAGATAATCTTTTCTCCTACTTTACCTATGTCACTGCAGCTATTTTCAGTGTCATGGCTATCTTCCAGATTGGGCCTGCTCCCATTATAGACCCGGAGATCGGAGAGACCTCTCTGAGCATTGCCGCTGATTCGTTCTTTGCCATCATGGTAGCCGGAACCCTGGTTGCCTTTATCACAGAATTCGGTTTTCTGGAATTTCTGGGAAAACTGCTCGAGCCGATCATGCGCCGTGTCTATAAGGTACCCGGCAAATCGGCTGTGGATGCTATTTCTTCCTTTGTGGCAGCTCCCGCGGCAGGCGTTATGATCACCAATGACCTGTATCAGAAGAAAGTATATACAGCCAGAGAAGCCAGCTCCATCACCACCAACTTCAGTATTGCCAGTCTGGGCGGTTTTGCCTTCCTGTCATCCATTGCAGGAATAGAAAATCTCTACAGCGAGGTTGTACTGGCGGCTTTTATCTGTGTATTTGTACTGGCGGCAATTATGATCCGTATTCCTCCGCTGTCCAGAAAACCGGATACCTATATTGACGGAACCGTACAGACAGAGGCCCAGAGAAAACCGGAACACTACAGTGGCCAGACATTTCCCACCGCGTACCAGGATGCCCTGGAAAAAGCATCGGGAACAAAATTCACTGTATTTTTAGAACAGCTGAAATCTTCTTTTATGTTTGGTATCAAGGTAAATGCTTTTATTGTATCCCTTTCCGTTATCTGCCTTCTGATTTTTAACTATACACCTATTGCCAAATGGATTGCCATTCCCATGGCACCGATCTTAAGTCTCTTAGGACTTCCGGATGCACAGCAGATTGCTGCTTCCTCCATTGTGGGAATCTTTGCGTTGTCCATACCGGCAACCCTGATCAAAGGCAAAGCTGTGGCTGCGGCCAGTGCGTTTTTCGTTGTTGTGCTGTCCACATCACAGATCATATTCTTTACGGAGAGTGCCAACGCCATGCTGGAATCTGATATTCCCGTAGGCTTCGGAGACCTTGTTAAAATTTTCTTCATCCGCACCATCATTCTGATTCCAATGGTAGCGCTGATGGCAAAAATACTGGTGTGACAAACCGGTAAATCTATATTCGGAGTGTGAAAATCATGAAAGAAAACCATAAAATCTTATTTGAGCCTTACCAATTGGCAGGCTGTACCCTGAAAAACAGATATGTGATGGCAGCCATGGGCACCGGCGGTATGGTAACCGCTGAGAATACATTTAACGAACGCGGAATTGAATACTATGTGGCAAGGGCCAAAGGCGGTGTGGGCCTCATCATCACAGGTACCATTTACGCGGAAAACGATATTGAAAAAGCAGTGGACGGAACCATGCCGTGCCCCACGGACAACCCTTCCACATTTATCATGAACACAGCGGAAATGTGTGAGCGTGTCCACGCTTACGGCTCCAAAATTTTCACTCAGCTCACTGCCGGCTTCGGCCGTGTGCTGAAACCTCACCTGCTCTGCGGACAGCCCCCCATCGCCCCCTCCCCGATCAGCAGTTACTGGGATGAGAACCTTATGTGCAGGGAACTGACCGTGGATGAGATCCATACCATCGTAGAACGATGCGGCGATACGGCAAAAATCTGCCAGCAGGCAGGCTTTGACGGTATTGAAATCCATGCCGTCCATGAGGGATATCTTCTGGATCAGTTTGCCATTCCGTTCTTTAACAAACGGACGGATGAATACGGCGGATGCCTGGAGAACCGTCTCCGGTTTGCCTGTGAAGTAGTGCAGAATATCAAGAAAAAATGCGGTGAGAAATTCCCGGTCATCCTTCGCTACTGTTTAAAATCCTACATAAAAGGCGTGCGCCAGGGTGGCCTTCCCGGCGAAGAATTTGAAGAACTCGGCCGTGATATCCCGGAAGGTATCGAAGCTGCCAAGATTCTGGTCAAAGCAGGCTACGATGCACTGGATGTGGATGCCGGAGCCTATGATTCCTGGTACTGGTCCCATCCGCCTATGTATTTTGAAAAGGGAATGAACCTTCCCTTCGGCGAAATTCTGAAAAAAGAAATGGATGTCCCCATCCTCATTGCCGGACGCATGGAAAATCCGGACCTGGCTTCCGAAGCCCTGCGGGATGGCAAAACCGACCTGATCGCCCTGGGCAGAAGTCTTCTGGCTGACCCTGACACGGTAAATAAAATCCGAAGCGGCAGATTCGAGTTTGTCCGCCCCTGTCTCGGATGCCATGAGGGCTGTATGAACCGGCTTATCACCGCCAAACCTGTTTCCTGCGCAGTGAACCCTTCCTGCGGAAGAGAGACATACTATGATCTGAAGCCCGCATGTGTACAGAAAAAGATTCTCATCATCGGCGCCGGCGTGGCAGGTATGGAGGCAGCAAGAGTACTGAAACTCAGAGGACATTCCCCTGTCATCCTGGAAAAAAGCAACCGGCCGGGCGGCTCCCTTCATCTGGCAGGTGCACCTTCATTCAAGCACGATGACTTAAAGCTGATTGACTGGTATCAGAGAACCCTGGAGGAAATGGGTGTGGAGATTCATTACAATACTGCTGTTACGGCAGAAACCCTGAAATCCTATCCCCATGACGCCGTGATCGTTGCCACCGGTTCCACGCCGCGGACCCTCCGTCTGCCGGGAAATCACGATATGTACCCTGCAGAGCGCATCTTCTCCGGCGAGATCAAACCGGCCAGCCATACCGTCATCATCGGCGGCGGTCTTGTAGGATGCGAACTGGCCCTTGACCTGGCTGAAAACGGGAAACAGGTGACGATACTGGAAGCCCTGCCTGAGATTTTATCTGCAGGGGCACCGGTTCCCCATATGAATAAGATCATGCTGAAGGATCTGCTGCACTTCCACCATGTACAGCAGATTGCAGGCGCAGGCGTCAAATGCATCGAAGGAAACACGGTGACCTACACAAAAGACGGTGAAGAGCACAAATTAGACGCTGACACATTTGTCTGTGCCATCGGATATACCTCCAACAATTCACTTTACGAGCAGTTAAGCCTGGAAGAAAATGAGATTTATCTGCTGGGTGACGCACGGAGAGTACGCAATATTATGTATGCAGTCTGGGATGCCTACGAGCTGGCACGCAGTCTGTAAAGGCAGGGAAGGATATACAATATGGACACTATTTTATATGCATGGGAGGGGCCTCTCCCCTCCCCCGGTACCTTCGACCCGGCAGTACGCCGGGCACCGAAGCGGGAGGTTGCACTGAGTGAGGCAGACGTAAAGCTTGCCCTCAAAAACGCTCTGCGTTATATTCCCCCCGAATACCACCGGGAGATCATTCCTGAATTTTACCAGGAACTTATGGAACACGGCCGGATCTACGGCTACCGTTTCCGTCCCCACGGAGCTATCTACGGAAAACCCGTGGACGAATACAAAGGGAAATGCCTGGCCGGAAAGGCCATTCAGGTCATGATCGACAATAACCTGAATTTTGATGTGGCACTTTATCCCTACGAACTGGTCACATACGGAGAAACCGGACAGGTATGCCAGAACTGGATGCAGTACAGGCTCATAAAAAAATACCTGGAACAAATCACAGAAGAACAGACTCTTGTAGTCAGCTCCGGTCATCCCGTAGGACTTTTCAAATCAGCCCGCTCCTGCCCCAGGGTCATTCTTGCCAATGGTCTCATGGTAGGTAAATATAATAATCTGGAACAGTGGAATCGCTGCGCTGCCCTTGGAGTCACCAATTATGGTCAGTTTACCGCCGGAGGCTGGTTTTATATCGGCTCCCAGGGAATTGTGCACGGTACGTATTCTACCTTCCTGGCAGCAGCCAGGCAGATCCTTCACAAAAGCAATGAGGAAGTCCTCCGCGGAAACCTGCTGGTTTCAGCAGGCCTTGGAGGCATGAGCGGGGCGCAGGGTAAAGCCATTGAGCTTTGCCAGGGCGTGGGCATCATCGCAGAGGTGGACGTCTCTAAAATAGAGCTGCGTATGCGCCTGGGATGGATAAAATCCATGGCACGTACCCCCGAAGAAGCCTTTGCACTTGCAAAAGAATATCAGGAAAAAAAGGAACCGGTCTCCATTGCCTTCCATGGAAATATCGTAGATCTGCTGGAATACGCGGTGGAAACAGACCAGAAAATCGACCTGCTCACAGACCAGACATCCTGCCATGTGGCATTTGACGGCGGGTACTGTCCACAGGGTCTTACCTTTGAAGAGCGGACAAAAATGCTTGCCGAAAACAAACCTTTATTTGAAGAAAAAGTAAAGAAAACACTGTTCCGGCATCACGAACTGATCGAAATCCTGCGTTCCAGAGGTACCTATTTCTTCGACTACGGAAACAGTCTGACTACTACAATGTATGACATCGGAATCAGGGAAGTGTGCCGGAACGGAGTAAATGATCTGGATGGATTCATCTACAAATCCTTTGTGGAAGAATTCATGGGGCCGACCCTCTTCGATTATGGTTACGGACCCTTCCGCTGGGTTGTATTAAGCGGAAAACCGGAAGATCTTGCACTTACAGACCAGACCGCAATGGACTGTATTGACAAAGACCGCCGGTTCCAGGACTATGACAACTATCTGTGGATCAAACACGCAGGTGAAAACAATCTGGTCATCGGTACTCAGGCCCGAATCCTTTATCAGGACGGCGAGACAAGGAAAAAGATCGCGCTTGCCTTCAACCGTCTGGTACGGGAAGGCAAAACCGGGCCTATCATGATGGGCCGGGATCACATGGATACCGGAGGTGTGGATGCACCCTCAAGAGAAACCTCCAACATCCATGACGGCAGCAACATAACCGCAGACATGTCCGCACTTGTCTACGGCGGTGACGCTGCCATGGGAATGACCATGATGACCATGCACAACGGGGGCGGAACCGGCATCGGCAATTCTCAGAGCTGCGGCTACGGCCTGCTCCTGGACGGTTCTCCTGAGGTGGATGAGATCATCTGCCGTGCAGTGAACTATGATGTCATGTGTGGTGTCGCAAGGCGTGCCTGGGCAGGTAATCCCCACGCACTGGAAACTGTCTCTCTCTATCAGGAACCGGGAAATACACTCACCCTTCCTTTTAGCTGCGATGATCAGGAACTTTCTGAAATGATTAACGGCTTAAGTAAGTAAACAATTGTCTCATGCACCCTCTAAAGCATAAGGACATAAAACAGCCGCACAGTATGATTCTTCCGTATACTGTGCGGCTGTATTTCTTTCCTGAACCGGCATGTGGATTTTACGGGCGGCAGGATTTGTTTATCGGTTATTTACAGTGATGATAGAATTCTTTCAATTCGGCTTTTACTTCCGGTGAAAGCTGGCTCTTTTTCACTCCCTGTACTGCCCCTTCCAGGCCATACAGACGGTGGATGCAGGCAGAATCATCGATGGCTTTGATCTTTAACCATGCCTGCCTGCTTCCTATTTCTTTTAACTGGTCATAAGTAGTGATTCCGACCTGATTGAGTTGTTCTTCTACCACCGGGCCGATATTCAGAAGCTTTGATAGTTCTCCCATCTTATCCCTTCTTTCGTTGTTTGTGTTTGATACCCTTTTATTCATGCGTATCCTGCATCAGAATCTCATGATCAAAGTATTGTTCCTGAAAATGCACTGCCTTTTCTATCTCATCAATGCTGAATTTCATATTCTCAGGAGCTGCCACCCACTTATCCTCCACATCGTTTTTCCGGTGGATCACAGCGATGATAACACCCTCCGCGCATTCGACAGGTTCATGGATGCCCATAAAATAGACGTCCTGTTCCTCCTGGTCAGCAGCCAGGATTCCTTCGATATATCCATAATTAATGGGATAATACAGGTCTTTGTGTTCCGGATGATAGCTGCCCAGAGGCCTGTCTATGATCACTTTGACATGCATGCCCAATACCCTGTTCAAACTGTCTTTCATCTGTATTCGTATACCTCCAGAGCTCCGTTTTTCTGCGTATAATTGAAATACTCCTCGTTTGTCATATCCACAAAATAAGATCTGATGACCCGGCAGACTCCGCCATGGCTGACCAGTAAAACATTTTTACCTGCCTCTTTTTCTCTGATCTCATCCAACAGCCCATACACACGAACGGCAGTCTGCATCATGGATTCCCCGCTGGGATAACGGAACGCAAAATTTTTCTTATTCCTCAGAAAATCCTCATTTTTTCTATCCACGCCCTCATAAATGCCATAGTCCTGTTCCATCAGTCTGTTGTCTGTGAAATAGGGGATTCCCATTCGCTCTGAAATTATTCTGCTGGTTTCCGCCGCGCGGCGCAGGGGTGAGGAATAGATCATATGGATGCGGCACCCGGATACATTTTCGGCCAATGCTTCAGCCTGCTTATATCCTTCCGGGGTTAAATCCACATCTGTTCTGCCGCAGACTTTATGGAGAGCATTCCATTCTGTCTGTCCGTGTCTTGCTGTGTATATAATCATATGTTTCACCTCATTTTGGAATCTATCCACTGTACCCGATGAAAGCCCCTTTATCTGGCTGCAGCCGTAATCATTCTGTTTTCTTTTTATGGTTTACCGCATTAAACGGGCATCTTTTCCCGATACACTGATGGTTTTTACTTGTAAACGTGCATATGATCTCATCCGGCAGTTCCATCTGAATCGTTTTGCCTTCTGCGTTTGGTAAATGCTCCTCTGCAAACCGCACGGCCTCTTTCATGGCAAGGAAAGCATTCCTCTTGCAGCATCTGGGGCCGTCAATGGCTCCGATTTGTGCCAGCGCCCTGGATGTCATCTGATTGGAAAGACCCCAGCTTTTTCCGCTTAAAGGTGTGGCACCTGTGACGAGACTGACAAAGATTCCGGTGCTGACTGCTGCACCGCAGCATCCCCAAAAGCCGCATGTACCTCCCGGCACCTGACTGCCGCGTTTTTTCATCTCTTCTATTACCGTATCCAATTCGATGTCACCGCCTGCATTTTTATAAGCTGCCAGCAGAGCAGCTCCCACCAGCACATGATTTTCCGGACCATGCATATGGATAAATGGGGTTTCCATCATCTGAACCGCAATTTCATACGGATTCTTTGATTTACTATGCAGACAGATCTCTTTTACGGCTTCAATCCCTTTTTTAGAATGGCAGGTATCACATACATAGTGGCCGTCCGCACAGGCCGCATTGCTCATAAATTTTTTATGGCAGTATATGCACTCCATTTCCACGCTTTCTTCATGATAAATTAACTCTTTGCCGCATACAAGACAGGCATTTTGACTCTTTGAATGTGCCATACTCTTCCTCCGCTTTTTTGTTTTGAGGTAAATTTTTCCGGTGTCCGGACA